>Ga0310691_10002282_pt1 | contig 26005 bp, 16 predicted proteins | sample 176DNAGHGlowgp2_FD_203887 | JGI IMG/M metagenome (GOLD analysis project Ga0310691, IMG submission 203887) | Sheep rumen microbial communities from Palmerston North, Manawatu-Wanganui, New Zealand - 1766 DNA GHGlow gp2 (v2) (version 2) | ecosystem: Host-associated > Mammals > Digestive system >...
ATTCGCAGATTGCCTCGTAAGCCTTGGCATCGAGGAGGTTGTCAAGTTCAGAGGGATCGGAAAGCTTTACCTTGATGATCCAGTTCTCGAAAGCGTCAGCATTGACGAGCTCAGGCTGCTCTTCGAGGGCTTCGTTGATTTCGACAACAGTTCCAGAAACAGGCGAGAAAAGGTCGCTGGCAGCCTTCACTGACTCGACAGCACCAAACTCCTCACCGGCGGTTACTTCGTCGTCAACCTCTGGCATATCGACATATACCACGTTACCCAGCTGAGACTGTGCATAATCAGTGATGCCGATGTAGCCATACTCGCCTTCCACTCTTACATACTCATGGCTCTCTGCATAGAAGAGGCCTTCAATAACTTTTGCCATAACTTTTTGTTTTTAATTATTTCTTATATGATTTCTCGTAAAATTTCTTCTTCACAACAACACCCGGCTGGAGCTTGCGATGGATGCGAACCTGCACGGGAGTGCCCAACTTGGCATACTCGATCTTGACAAGGGCCATGCAGACGCTCTTGCCTGTCGAGATGGAGTTGTAGCCTGTGGTCACAGTTCCGACAACCTCGTCGCCGACTACCACTTCGTAGCCATGACGCGGGATGGCACGACCTTCGAGCTCGATGCCAACAACCTTGCGGGTAACGCCTTCGGCCTTCTGCTTTGCACAAGCCTCCTTGCCGACAAACTCCTCCTTGTCGAGTTTCACAAACATACCGAGACCAGCCTCGATGGGGCTCAGTTCATCGGTCAGTTCGTCGCCATAAAGCGGCAGGCCTACTTCGAAACGCAGGGTATCGCGACAACCCAGTCCACAAGGCTTCACACGTCCGCTCTCGATGAGTTTGTCCCACTGTGCAACGGTGAAATCGTGCGAACCATAGATCTCGAAGCCATCTTCGCCCGTGTAACCGGTACGGCTGATGATGATGGTCTCGCCAGCAACCTCCAGCTTCTTGAAGGTATAGAACACGAGCTCGGCACAAGGCAGGCCCAGCACCTCCTCTACCACGCGCTCGGACTGTGGACCCTGAACGGCAATCTGTCCGTAGTATTCGCTCTGGTTCTCGGTCACTACATTGAAGCCCTTCGACTGCTCAACGATCCAGGCATAATCCTTGTCGATGTTGGCAGCGTTGATGACGAGGAAGAAGCGATCGTCGGCCTCCTTATAGACCAAGAGGTCATCGACGGTGCCACCATTCTCGTGGAGCATCATACCATAGAAGATCTTGCCGACTGGAGCACCGGCAACGTCGTTGGTGAAAATATGCTGCACATAGCGTTCGGCCTCGGGACCAGTAACCAGCACTTCGCCCATATGGCTCACGTCAAATACGCCACAAGCCGTGCGTACAGCGATGTGCTCGTCGGCAATATCGCTATACTGCAGTGGCATCACGAAGCCACCGAAAGGAACCATTTTCGCATTCAAACTGATGTGTCTGTCGTAGAGACATGTTTTCTTATCTTCCATAGATTATAGTTTTAGGATTGTTGTATTTCTTGTGAATGAGTCAACTTTTCAATTGTTCCAAAAACCGATCAGCTGCTCTTGGGAGAGATTGCGTATCGAACGTTCTGGATGATGTCTGCTGATGGCTTCCCAAAGGCTCTCTCGGGTGAATGCCACGCCCTCGAAGGCTTCGGCAAACGCTTTCTGGGCATCGAAAAGCTCGAAGTAGTCCCCCGTAAGACGCACTTTCCGCACAAGGCTTCCTTTCAACGAAAACCGAATCTCGATGGTGCCACAGCCTTCGATACGGGCTTGCAGCACTTCCTCGTCGTGTGCCGAACTGCCTAAAAGGAACTCGTCGGCATAATAACCCTGTTCGATTTGCTCTATTTCGCTTACGGCCGAAGCGTCAAGTACAATGGTGCGGTCGGTAAGTTTCTGGCGCAACTGGCTTCGGAGCCATACTATCTCTTCGGCTTCGGAGAGTCCTTGAGGTGCATTGAGATTGCCTTTCAGCACTCCTACTCTTGCCCTGATACTAGGGACTCCCTTGCTCTGAAGCTTTTGGGGATTGGAATGCAAAGCACCCTGCATCAACTCGGGATCGGTGTCGTAGAGCATCGTCCCATGCACGATATTGCGGTCGGCAATATGATAGAAGGCATTGCCGCAAACCTTGCCCTTGCCCATCAGTATGACGTCGTTGCGTCCGTGAACCTCTGTCTGCGCACCTAGTTCGTTCAGACTACGTGAAACAGTGGTGGCATACTCCAGGAAGATGGGTTCCACCTTGCCTTGTGTCGTGACGAGGCTGATCATGATGTTTCCCTCGTCGGCAAAGATGGCTCCTCCTCCACTCTTGCGACGGATAACATCGATGTGATTCTCACGGCAGAAGTCCAGATTGACCTCCTGATGAGCCACCTGGTTGCGACCCATCACAACGGTTCGGCCCAATTGCCATGTGAAAAGATAACTGGAGGCAGGCAAATGGCTGGCAATCCATTCCTCAGCAGCGAGGTAGAAAGGCGCACGTCGCCGAACCACGAACTGCGGCTCAGCTGTAGCTGTGCAGTCAGGAATCTCTACATAACAGGCTGGGAAATGCATATCGTCCCTTGGTTTCTGAAATTACCTTTAGGTTTCTTGTGCAAATTAAATGGAATTCCTCGAAATAACAAAATAATTCGGGCAAAAAATGGCAAAAAGACAAGATTTATCCCGTCGGCTGGGCCTTTCGAAATACAATCATTACAAAATGACACAATTCGAACGACCCAAGCCGACTCACTTAATTGTTCAGTTCGTTGGTCAGAGTCACCGATGCAACATTACCCGTCTTTTGGACTTCGTTGAAGAGGGCCACATAGTTGGGCTTCCCATACGAAACGACCACAAAATTGATGATGGTCTGTTTCTCGGTGAAGTTGTAGCGCAGGAACTCGTCCGAAATGTGGATGTTATATTGCTTGAGCAAGTCACGAAGTGTAGCCACATCGTCTATGATGCCATTCACCTTCACACGGATAATCTTGCTTTCGCCTGCTCGAATGAAGCGCGTCACATAACGGTCGGCATACGAGAGCACGAAGATAATGAGCAACGTTGCTACCGTGGAGATGATGTACATACCAGCTCCGATGGCCAAACCGATGGAGGCGGTCATCCAAATGCCGGCAGCAGTGGTGAGTCCCTTCACCGAGCCCTTCATCTGAATGATGGCACCAGCACCCAGGAAACCTACGCCCGATACTACCTGGGCAGCTATACGTCCAGGGTCACCGTTCTTCAAACCAAGATATTCCTGAGGAATGTAGATTGACACGAGCATCGCCATAGTAGCACCCATGCAAATCAGCGAGAAGGTACGCATACCGGCGAACTGGCCTTTGTGATGGCGCTCCAGTCCTATCACGCCGCCGAGCACGAAACTTAGCAGCAACTTGTAGATGGCACCCACCAGATTGATGTTGGGACTGGCTATCAGCGCATAAAGCTCATTGAACGCTTCCATATCGAAATAATTACTTCGAATTAAAATAAAGAATCAGCAGCACTGCAACGACTATCAGGAAGAGCACAATGTAGAGCATCTTCTTGCTTTTGCCCTTCTTTGCAGGCACTTGGGCTTTTGGTTTTTGTGTCGTGATGCTGGTTGTTCCCTGCTTGACAACGACAGGTTCCGGCTTCTGAACCAACGATCGGAGGGGCTCGACTACGGAATTCACCGTGTCGCTCGTCAAATAGATATGCTGGGCGAGGGTACGGAGCTCGAGAAACGCAGCATCAACCTCTGTCTTGCCGCTCTTTACCGAAGCGACAGCATCGACAAATTCCTCGATTTGACCATAGATGTCACCATTCCCCGGGAAAAAACGTCCCACATCGCTTCGATAGTTCTTCAGCGACTTGCCCTTGAGGCACACGTCCTTGACCAAATCATTGACAAACTGGACGCTTGAGGCACCAATGTGACTTCTTTCTTCCATTATCCTAAAAAAGATTATTGATAATACATTTGCCTCAAAGCCCCTTCACCACATTGACCATCTCGATGGCCGAAATCATGGCGTCGGCGCCTTTGTTACCAGCCTTGGTTCCTGCACGCTCGATGGCCTGCTCGATGCTGTCGGTAGTGAGGATGCCATTGGTGACAGGCACACCGCTGCGAAGACTTGCTGCTGCAATACCCTTGGCGCTCTCGTTGGCAACCATATCGAAATGAGGCGTAGCGCCACGAATCACTGCTCCGAGGCAAACCACAGCGTCATATTTGCCCGACTCGGCCATCTTCAAGGCTACCAACGGAATCTCGAATGCTCCGGGCACGAATGTCAAAGTGAGATCATCACTATTGCCACCGTGACGCACAAAGCAGTCTTCGGCACCACCGATGAGACGGTTGACGATAAAGTCGTTGAAACGCGAAGCCACGATGCCTATCTTCTGGCCAGCGGCTGAAAGGTTACCTTCAATTCTTTTCATAATCTTTCTATCTATTGTTTGATATCTTTATATTTTTTACGCAAATCCTTGACGTGGAGCAAATGTCCCATCTTGGCATACTTGGTGTACATGTAGAACTCATCCTTTTCGTTGCACGTCATCTCGATTGGCTCACGGCCAACGACCTTGAGTCCGAAACCATCGAGACCTTCTATCTTGGCAGGATTATTGGTCATAAGGATAAGTTCGTGGATGCCGAGGTCAGCAAGGATCGATGCTCCGGTGCCGTATTCTCGCAAATCAGCAGCATAACCCAGCGCCAAATTGGCCTCCACAGTGTCCATGCCCTGATCCTGCAGACGATACGCCTTGAGTTTGTTGATCAAACCGATGCCACGACCTTCCTGACGCAGGTAGAGCAACACGCCACGACCACGCTTCTCGATGCGGCGCATAGCCTCGGCCAGCTGTTCGCCACAGTCGCAACGCAGGCTGCCGAAAGCATCGCCAGTGAGGCATTCCGAATGTACACGACAGAGTACAGGTTCGTCGGTCGTGACGTCTCCCTTGACTAGAGCCACATGATGTTCACCAGTAACACGGTTCACATATCCGTAAGCTCTGAAGGTACCGAAGCGGGTGGGAAGTTCGGCATCGGTGACCTGATCGACGAGTTTCTCAGTGCGGCGACGATATTTCACGAGGTCGGCAATGGTGATGGCTACAAGGTCGTGTTTCTTTGCAAACTCAAGCAGTTCGGTGGTACGCATCATCATACCATCTGGACGCATGATTTCGCAGCAAAGGCCGCACTCCTTCAGTCCGGCGAGGCGACAGAGATCGACCGTGGCTTCGGTGTGGCCCGTTCGTACCAGCACACCTCCATCGCGTGCCTGAAGCGGGAACATATGACCTGGGCGACGGAAATCCATTGGTTTGGCATTATCGTCAACTGCAGCACGGGCAGTGATGCCACGCTCTACCGCCGAGATGCCTGTCGAAGTGGAACGGTGATCAATACTGACCGTGAATGCTGTAAGGTGATTGTCTCCATTGTTGGCACACATCTGGGGCAAAGCAAGTTTTTCGCATATCTCACGGCTCATAGGCATACAAATCAAGCCCTTGGCCTCTGATGCCATGAAGTTGACGTTTTCGGTGGTAGCGAACTCTGCCGCACAGATGAGGTCGCCCTCATTCTCACGATCGGGGTCATCCAATGCCACTATGCATTTGCCTGCCTTGAGGGCGGTGATGGCCTCTTCTATGGTGTTGAATTGATTCATTCTATTTTCTACTTTTGGGGGATGCTAAGTTAGCTATATTGTCTAGATGTTCTAGATTGTCTAGAGATTCTAGAGGCTCTAGATATTCTAGTTCTAGAAAAAACCATTATTTCTAAGTTTGTCCATAATGTTGTCATCGGGGGTCTTGCCAAGAAGCTTCTCGACATACTTGGCAATGATGTCGTTCTCGATGTTGACAAGATCGCCAACGCGAACATTATGAAGCGTGGTGGCACCTTGGGTGTGAGGGATCAGGGAAACCGAAAAACTGCGCTCATCGACACGAGCCACGGTCAACGAAACGCCCTGCAATGCCACACTTCCCTTCTCGACAATATATCGGAGGAGTTTGCTGTCGCACTCCACCGTGAGCCAAAGCGCTGTGTCGTCCTGACGACGCGAAGCTATTCGCCCGGTTCCATCGATGTGCCCCGAGACGATGTGCCCTCCCAATCGGGTTTGCAACGACAAAGCACGTTCCAGGTTTACGGGGCTCCCCGGCTTCAACTGTCCTAATGCCGTACGTTCCACCGTCTCTGGCATCACGTCAGCAGTAAATCCATGTTCGCTGAGGCTGGTCACCGTGAGACACACGCCATTGGTGGCGATGCTATCACCCACCTGGGCATCCTGCACCACTACATCGGCTTCTACCGCAAGGGTGAAGCTCTTGGCTCCTCTATGCAGGGCCTTCACATGGCCCACTTCTTCGATTATTCCTGTGAACATATTCCGGTTATTCAGAATACTCCGAGTATTCCGAGAACTCCGATTATCTCGATTATTCCGAGTCCTTTGAAACTAATCCCCTGACGAGCAAATCCTCGCCATATCTTTCGACCTTCACATCCTCGAGCCTCAATGCCTGTGCCATCTTGGCAAGACCAAGGCCTTCAACGGGAGTCTTTGCATCGGCACCACCAACAATCTTGGGAGCAATAAAAGCAAAGACTTCATCAACAAGCCCTTCTCGAATAAAGGATTCGTTCAGCGTGCCTCCTCCTTCAAGTAGGATGCCGTCAATCTTTTCCTTTCCTGCTCGTACAAGCAGGTCCTGCGGTGTGTTGCAGCACCATGTCTTGACACCAGCACGATTGAGTTGTGCCAATCGATGCAGGTCGGCACCCTCGGCGTAAACCACGACAGTAGGAACTTCCCTGGCTGTGCGCACCAAGTTGCTTACAAGGGGCAAGCGGGCATGGCGATCGGCAACGATGCGAATGGGATTGCGAGCCGCTGGATACTTCGCGATGCGTGTTGTCAGCGATGGATTATCACTCAGCACAGTGCCAATACCACAAAGAATGCCCGTCAGTTCACGACGCAGATAATGCACACGCAATCTTGCCTCTTCGCCCGACACCCATTTGCTGTCACCCCTACGGGTGCAGATCTTGCCATCAAGTGTCATGGCATATTTCATCACAACCCAAGGCATACCCGTGGTGATATACTTCAAGAAGACACGATTCTGATAGCGCAACTCCTTCTCAAGACTATCTGCCACCTCCACTTCGATACCGGCAGCCATCAGCTTTTCGATGCCCTTACCGGCAACAAGAGGATTCGGGTCGCGCAGACCCACAACCACTCTACCGATGTGATGTTCGATGATGGCATCGGTGCAAGGAGGTTGATGGCCATGATGACAACAAGGCTCAAGGGTCACATACATCGTCGTACCCTTGCAATCCACTCCACGCCGGGCTACATCCTCAAACGCATTTCGTTCGGCATGCAAATCGCCATAACGCTCGTGATAACCCTCGGCAATGACTTCTCCATCGCGCACAATGAGTGCACCCACAAGCGGATTGGGATTTACTGCGCCCTCGCCCTTTTGAGCGAGTGCCATGGCTTTGCGCATCAGCACAATATCGTCGGTTGTTATCATATTATCGTCACAAATGGATGAAATACGGCGCAAAGATAATGCATTTTCCGCGAATTCCCAAGAAAAAAAGGACTTTTAGTGATTTTTCACCGACAAAACTTTGAGAATACCTAAAAAAACTATATATTTGCAAACGTTTCACAACTACCTATACGCCCCACACGCCATTCACTTCATCTTAAACCGATACACAAAATGAAAACATCGTTATTAATCACTTTGGCCTTTCTGCCTGCTTTAGCGAGTTACGCAGAAATCACTACAGAAAATGCGCCTGAAGCCAATTCCGCCAAGACAGAGTTCCCCACCGAAGAGACCCACGAACCCGGATTTCTCGGCACTCCCATCAACCAAGCCATCGAACGTGGCATGCGTCGTGCCGACCGTGAGATGGAATACAAATATGGACGTACAGTGACCGACTTCGCCACTGCCCCGAAAGTGGGAGGTTATTACATGTCGGGCTATTATTACAGCAGCCAGGAAGGTGCACATAACGGTGACGGCTTCAAACAGAAGAACGTGCGTCTCTACGTGAGCGGTTCTGTCTTCAAGCACTTCAACTACCTTGTTCAGGTGCAACTCGCCAATGCCGCCTTCCACATGAAGGACTTCTGGATGGAGTGGAAGAAATATCCCGAATTCAGCGTGAAGGTTGGCCAGTTCATTCGCGTGTTCGGCTTTGAGAATCCCTACAATCCGTTCGAATACCGTGATGGTGCCTACGCCTTGATTACCCAGAAACTTGCGGCCCAATCGGACTACATCGGCACCGACAACGGTGGCGGTCGTGACCAGGGCATCCAGATACAAGGCGACCTCTTCCCAATGGGCAAGGACCAGCATCGTCTCGTCCACTACCAGCTAATGCTGTCCAACGGTCAAACCATCAACACTGGTGACGCAAACGGCAAGAAGGACATTTCGGGCACCTTCCAACTGCAACCCATCAAGGGTTTCTATCTCGCTTTCTATGGTTGGACGGGCGACCACAAGGCCAACAACGTCACCGTCACCCGCAATCGCTATATGATCTCGGCATTCTACGATGTCAACGAATGGACAGCACGCGCTGAATACGCCCACTCTACCGGCCACAAGATCAGCGACTACAATGCCGCTACCGGCGAATGGTCGGGTGCAGGAGAGGCACAGGGCTGGTATGCAACACTCGGCATTCCCTTCAACGATTGGCTCAAACTTTGGCTCAAGTACGATGCTTATCAGGACGATGCCTGCTGGGGAAGCACAAGGTCGATTTATTCCATCAGCCCCAACATCCAAATACACAAGAACCTATGGTTTCAACCTCGTGTAGGCTATGTCCACGACCGCACACTCGACACCAACTGGACTGAGGTTTCTGTCGAAATGGGCGTACGTTTCTGAATCATCCTTCCACATTATGACAACGCAGGCTATCTCAAACGATGGCCTGCGTTTCAAGTTTTCGACGATTTAACAACAAGATTATATAAAAAATGAAAAAAAGTTGGCAAAAATTTGCATCTTTCCTCAAAAAGCCATATATTTGCAGCGCAAACTGATAGCGAGAGATTTCAAAGCCATTAATTCACCCTCGGTACTTCAGTCCAGTCAGTCCTGGAGCATCGAACAAAACCTAGAAACTATGAAGTCGATCCAAGAAATCAACCGAATGTATCTTGAGAAGAACATTGAAAAGACGCCTCATGACGTCGAGTTGCTTGATGCCTTCAAGAAGAACCCCAAGGCCATGCCAGTACACGAGAGTACTGCCGACTTGGCCGATGGCACTCCCGTGTTAACCAATTATGGACTGATGAGCATGAGCCTTGACGATGGCTTCATGCAAGGATATTACATACCGAAATGCGAGGAATTGCTCAACAGTGATAAGCCTTTGGATCCGCTCACTGTCCGCACGTTGCGCGCAAGCCTCATTGAATTTGCTATGCTCGGCTGCATCGAGGCACAGCGTGTCATCGAGAAATTCCTCATTGAATATGGCAAAGGCGACAACGAGATGCTCGCCAATATCGTCTTGAGCCGTTGGCCCGAGCGCCATAACCTACAGCGCTTCCTGGCCATCCAACAAGGAGGCACCGACCCGAACGTCGATCACACCTCGTTCCATCGAGCCATGACCGAGATTCGCTCAGGCAGCAAGCGCACTCGCTGGGTCAATTACTTCTTCCCGCAAATGAAGACCGACCGCGACCTGCCCACCTTCTACTACAGTCTGCGCGACGAAACGGAGGCTCTCATCTACATCAATCATCCGATGCTTCGCAAACGTCTGCTCAAGATGTGCGAGGCAATTCTGCAGAACGATCATTCCATCTTCGACATCTTCTCACGTTTCGACATCAAGATGATACGATCCTGCATCGACCTCTTCTCTCAAATCTCCTCCATCAAGATCTTTGAACAGATGCGCCAGGAATACGGCTGGAAATACTATGCAGACAAGTTTTAGAACGTGTGACCAAGGCTAAGGTAGAATCGGAACTCTTTCGTACGATTGCTCCAACCCAGATCGGCACTTATCGGTCCTAGCAAGGTCTGATAGGCAGCACCCACTTCTGTACCCCACATTGTATGGGCTGACATAATGTTTTTAATTTTGTCAGCCTGTTGTGCTGCTGCGACCTTAGCCACCAAATATCCGTTTTTCATAACCTGAAGCTGGCCCTTCAACTGAGCTGCAACAAATGCATTCTCAGCCACTTCGGCATGTCCGATACCAGGAAATGGCATTTGCTGCGGCAGGTAACGTCCGAAGTAATTTCCACCAATCACGTTACCTTGCACACGATGAATGTCGGTGCCAAACAGCAGACGTCCGAAGGTACCGGGTTGTATGGACAGACGACTGCCAAAAGGAATGGAAGTGCGGAACTGGGCATCAACGGCCGAGAAACCTATATGATCGTTATAGGTCGCGAGATTGTCGGTATAGTAGGCGAAACCTGCTTTGAAGTACGAACCACGTGTCGGGAAATACCAGTCGTTTTCGGTATCAAAACGTGTTCTGGCATAGTAACTGTAGTTTCTCTCGTTTGCCACCGAGGTCAGGTTTCTGACTTCGTCATAATGGATGTTGGTGAGCATATCGCCAACGTGATAATACTCCCACTTGGCACCCAACCTGAAGTCGAATTTGTGGAAATGGAACTCCACGACCGAATAATCGACGGCATGATAATTGAAGGTTCCGTTGCCCATCTTGTCTCCCCTGTAATACAGGCTGATGTCATTGTAGCCATACTCGTATGACAGTCGTCCTTTCGTGGAATAGAATGACTGGTGTATCAGTTCAGCCTTCGCCTTTACACGACGGCCCAGACGCAATGAGAAAGACATCATAAAGGGCTTCTTGACACGCATAGGAACGTCCATACGAAGATTGATTGCTGCCATCTCTTCGTTATCGAAACGTCCACCCACATGGAATCGTGCCGTCTGACGTGTTCCCGCAGTGAACAGGGCCACCTGCTGCCCCTCGTAGTTCAACTGGTAATCGATGTCATCATAGAGGAAATCTGCTCGCAGCGTACTGGCAATCTGCTCAGCCGTGTTGATGTCGATGCTGTCGGCTTTCTTCAGATGGTATTTTGCGCGGACAAATCGTTCATCGTACTTGTTTATTCCTTCAAAGCGGAACTCCTTCACCGGGGTGGCAGCATCCATTGCTTCCATCTCCTGATGAGCCACAGGCTGCACTTTATAGTCAGGCGACAGTCCCAGTTTACTCTTCAGCTCCATAAGTTCATCCCAATGCGCCATGGCAGCCTCCTCGCCACGGCGTATCAGCGTATCGACAGCCTCGGGCGTGAAACTGATGGTGCCGTATGGACGCGGATCGACCATCATCAAGAGGTCGGTCATTGCCATATTCTCTTCAACCTTGTTGCCCGTGCTCATACCGATATAAAGGCTCACCATATCGAAGGTTGTTGCCACCTTGTCCGGATCGGGTTCATCGCCGAGGAAACGCACGCCGATGATATAATCAGCACCCATCTCCTTGGCCAGATCGGCAGGATAATTGTTCTTCATACCACCGTCGGCCAGAATCATATTGCCTTTTCTCACTGGCGCAAAAGCGGCAGGTATCGCCATCGTTGCACGCATGGCCTGGGCAAGATGACCGCTATGAAAATCATATTCCTTATCAGAAATGACATCGGTGGCCGCACAGGCAAAAGCACGAGGCAAAGCGTTGAAGTCGATGCTGTCACGATATCCTTTGGTCAAGCGATAAAAGAGCGTCGCCAGGTTCTTTCCTCGCAGCACGCCTGCCTTGGCTGCCTTATCCTTCGAGTTGACCGTCACGCCACGGCTGAAGAAATAGGTGTTCTTCATCTCGAGGTCGTCGAGCGTCTGTCGTTCCGAATATTCCTCATCAGAGAGCAGGAACATCCAATCCTGCGCCCTCACCATCGAATCTATCTGCATGGGAGTGTAGCCCATGCTGTAGAGTCCACCGATAAGGCCGCCTATCGATGTACCCGTGACGATATCCACAGGGATTCCGGCACGCTCAAGAACTTTCAGCACACCAATATGAATCATACCCTTGGCCCCTCCTCCCGAGAGACTAAGTCCTACCTTGGGGCGATTGTCATCCGACTTGGTCTGTGCTTTTCCATATTGGGCTGACCCAAACAGCAGCATAAGGGAAATCAACAATGATAACAATTTGTTCATGGCGAAGAAATATTAATAAAAAGAATGTTTGATTATCATAGTAAAACGTGTTTTCACTTTCCGTACTTATCCATCATATCGTAGAAGGCTTTCGGGTCTTTGAGCGAACCACCTTCTGCGAAGCGGTCTATCTTGTGCTTGGTTGCCATCTTCTTGATAAGTTCATAACTGCCAGACTTTCCACCGGCCTTGGTCATAACACGGCATTGCATATATGCAGGCACCATCTCTTGTAGCCGCACTCGATCGCGGATGGTTTCCGATTCTGCGTCCTTCTCGGCCTTGGAGAGGATGGCAAGTGCCTTGTTGATGAAGGCATCGGTGTAGGTGGACCTGCCGTGATAGATGCTCGTCTGGCATGTGAGGTGAGTCTCCTTGCCTACCAGTCCATTCACGAGCGCCAGATACTCCTTCATCCTAGGCGCTGCCTTGCCGTAATACGCCTTGATGAATTCGTCGATAATGGCCTCGGCATCGGCATCCGGGTTCCACATCAGTTTGGCAAGCAGATAGGCCTTCAGTTCGGCGAAATCGCCGCCCGGGACATCGTACGACCCCTCCTCCATCACGCCGATGGCCTTGTTGTCGCGGAACGTCTGCAGATTGCGCTTGAGCACAGGGATATTGGGGAAAGGAAGCAGATACTGCTGAAAAGTGGTCACATAATCCCAGACATATAGGTGTGGAGAAATGCGACTCCAAGCCTTCATGTCTTCGAGGAACGCTGCATTCTGCCTACATCCGCCGATGGTGTGCGCAAAGCAGCATTCGATGCTACAGAGACGTATCACCACATTCTGTCGGGGTTGGATACCCTGGGGCGCCTTGCGCGTGTATTGGTAGGCGAAAGTGCCGATGTACTTGTCGGGGAAATCCTTCTCGACGGCAGCTGCCACCTGGTTGACGAACCAGAGCATTGCACCCGACTCACCACCATATTTCTTCACCAGTTTCTTGCATTCCTTGCACTGGCACGGATTCTGGTTGTCGTTCTGCGTCACCGAATAGATGAGGAAGTATGGATAATTGGTCATCACTTCCTTGATGCGACTGATACAGATACGCAGTACATCCTTGTTAGACAGGCAGAGTTGGTCGGTGGTGCGTTTTCCACCGCGCAAACTGAAGTATTCGGGATGTTTCTTGAAATAGACATCCGGTTTGCATAGTTTGTTGAAAGTATGCACCGACCAGAAAGCCTCGCTGGGCACCTGGATTGTACCGTGTTTCGTCTTCAGGCTGTTCTTGCGTCCATGGGTCTTGTTGCGCAATGTCCATTTGGCATCGAACGCATCATAGTAATATAGATCGCGTGAAAGGAAAGCCGGCTCCTCCTTGTCATAGAGTTTGTCGAATTCGTATTTCTTCTTGCGAGGGATGTAAGAGAAATCCTTGGTGTACCAACGGCACCCCATTTCGTTCTCAAGGAAGGTGTAAACGCCATAAAGCGTACCCATCTCCTTACCTCCGTAGATATAGACATCTCCTCCCACGTTGCCATATACGAAACCCTGGTCATCAGCTTTCGGACGCGCTGTCTTGACAAGGCGCTTCACCTCGTTGCCATAACCGACCAGGATGCGCTTGCCGGTCGTGCCTTTCCGTTCACCGACAATCGACAGGTTCGCACCTCCGACCTGCTTCAGCCAATACTGCAGTTCTTCAGCCGCATAGCGTTCGGTGGTCGAAGCGTCGTCTGCGACCACGATGCGATATGCGGAACGTCCTGAATCGAACAACGTATGGGAGTCAGCCCGTTGAAAGCCCAAAAATACGAAAAGCGCGAAGAACGCAAGAAGCCTTTTCATACTATCTTATCTGAAGCGCGACTGCTTCTTCTTTTTGGTATTCTGCTTCACAAACGCACGCGTCACGAAGAGCATAAGCGCAAAGAGGACTGCCATAAAGATACAACCCACGGCACCTGCCATCGAACCGATTCCGAAGAAACAATACCCTGCACCCAGGAGTGCAGCAAGGATGAAGATGGAAACTACGATGGTGTAGATTCGAGCGAATTTCTGTAACATATTATATAATGTATTAGAATGGATAGCCCACGGCCAGATTCCAACCGAGGTTCTTAAGCAAGGCATGACGACAGTTGAAGTAACTTTCGTCCACATCATTCGGGTCATGGATTGGAACACCGATATCCAGACGGATGATGAACATGTCGAGGTTCAGACGGAAGCCCAGTCCAACGTCGAAAGCAAGTTGTTCGGCTAAGTTCTTGCTTATTTGTTCACCGCTACTGTAAGCATTCATTAAGTCAACTACCGACTGATATTCTTGTGGATCGAGGTAACCCTTCAAAACCTCGTACTCCGTCGGTGTCAAATCGGTGGACCGCAATCTCCACACGTTGCCCGCATCGGCAAACAATGCTCCATGAAAAGCACCTGCTATCGGGAATCTCAACTCGACGTTGGCTTCCAACTTGATGTCACCCACACGCTGCAGGTACGAATACTCATCTTCGCCAAACTTCGATATCCATTTGGTACTACCAGGGCCGACACCACGCACCGAAAAACCGCGCAGAGAGTTGGGACCTCCGATGTAGAATTGCTCACTGTAGGGCAAATCCTCCGAGTTGCCGTATGCGTAGCCGACACCTCCCTGAATACGGCTGGCGAACTTGATGTCGCCATCAATCGTGTGCGTATAGCGGAACTCAGCCGTGGCCTTCAGAAACTGCGAGAACTTCAGGAAGAACAGCTGACGTTCGCCTTGTACGCGATGCGAACCCATCTGTCCCATCAGTACGTCGGTGATGCCACCTGCTTCGGCGAGTGTCACCTTCGCATATTCCCTGTGCGGACGCGTCGATGTCGATGTGGCGTTGTCGAAGGTCCAGGTCACTTCCATCTGAGGAATGAACTGGTTCTCAAAAGCGTGCTCCAGACTTTGGTATCGTCCTATCATTTCCTCAAAGGCATCGGTCTTGTTGAACGCCGAAACGTAAGAAAGTTTCAAAGGCGTGAAGGTCATGGAATTATACTTGTTCAGACCAAACCCGTATTCAACCGAACCGCTTGCCCTTACCATATCAAGCCATCCTGCACGACGCATCCAGTCGATAGAGACACTGTAGGTCGATGAGACGGGCTTCTCGCGCACCGGTCGGAAATAATGGGGAATTTGCAGTCGTGGCACCGAAAGCGAGACCTTGCCTCCCAGATCATAACTGTTCATCTTGTTGCCAGCGCTCGCATTCTTTCCTGTGCTCCACTCGTAGGTACCATCGAGCTGGAAGGTGAGTTTTTCGCCACCGCCGAACAGATTGCGTCGCATAGCCTTGAATGTGGCACCTGGTCCAGCCTGGTTATTGTCCTTATAGACGGCACCGATTTCGGTGGTTCCCGTCCACGGATAATCGTAGGTGGCATTGATGTGGAGTCGCACGCTGGTGGTATCCTGTCCCAAACGCAGATGCTGCCCCTCTTCCAACTGCACTCGACTGAACGATCGTGTCAGCGAGTCTCCTGCCAGATGTATGATCTCGGTTTCTATCGGATAATACTTGAAGGTATTGAGACGCGAAATCAGTTCCTTCGACATCGCAATTCGTTTGGGAGTCAACAATGCATGGCGACGGAATCCCAACGAACGTCGCAAGTGTCGTGTCTTCATCATCGGTCTTGGTCCATTCCAACCCACTGTCAGGTAACGCAATGTATCGAAATGCTGTGACCTAAGGCCTGCTCCCAAATCGAGCGTGAAGTGTACCGAATCGATGGTGCAGGGAGCCAAAGCCTTCTGGTCGGCGCCAAGCCCTACCATCACGCGCAGGTTCACCGTGTTGCCATGCTGCGTGCTGTCGGCATAATACTTGACGAATTTCGGTTCGAAGAAATAATACCCCGAATCCTTCAGGACATCGGCAATGCGGATTCGCTCTGCATCCAGATTGGTATACGAGAAACGATCACCGCTTCTGAGCAGACTCTTGTCGAGCGTATGGCTCACGATGCTGTCGATGCGAGGGAACGGGCTGCGCATGTAGGTGATGGTGCCGAAGTGCGATTTATGCGCATAGTTGACCGTATAGGCTATCTTCGCCTTGAGCGAATCCTTCTTGTTGTAAATGGTATCGAAATCGACCGAGGCATCGAAGTAGCCCTCATCCTTCAGTGCTGCTTCGGCCGCATGGGCACGCAGTTCGGGATTGACCTGGCTGACAAGCGTAGGATCACTCTTGAAGTGCTTCCAGAACCAATGACGGAATCCGCGTTCCTCCTTCGGATAGAGTCCGTTGTAGATCCACAATCCTATGGGGAATGGAGAGATATGATAGGCCGAACCCAGGAACGAACTGTTGGGCGCCACTTCCAGTTTGGTGGCCAGGGCTTCCTTGACCAGATCATCGACCGTATCGACCTTGTTGTGATTGATTTTCGACACACCCGTATAGAGCACCTCACCAGCAGGAAGCCTGTTGGTGATGCTGCATGCCGTGAGGCCAATGGTCAGAAGGACCAGGGCCAACAGCGATGTCAGGCCATTGCAACGACGAGGCAACAATGACCACAAGAGACTATTCTGACTTCTTTTCTGCTTCATTGTTTTCGTTTGTGATGGCTGGGGATTCTTTTGAAATGGCTTGGGGTTCGTCGGTGTCGGCTGGAGTTTCGTTGTTCTCCTCCTCTTCTTCCTGCAGACGGAGTTGACGGAGGTGTTCTTCGATGCGGGCCTGGCGCTTGCGACTGTTAGGAAGCAGGAGCTGCTTGAAGCGATAGCCCGAACGTTCCTGGATGTAACTGGCACCTGCCTCAACGACCTCGCCTTCGAGTACCGACTCATAATTGGTTCGACGATAGACCTTGATGTAGTGCGAACCATCCTTCTTGATCAGGTATTCGAGCGACATATCACCAAGTTGTGCGCCATTGTTACGGTTGACATCTCCGCCGCTGCTCATTTGTCCTCCGATGGAGGCACGCACACGTTCATTGAAAAGTGTCTTGGTCACCTTCACCGAATAATCGGTGCGTGCTCCACCAGTCTCGGTATTGTACATATCGACACCGATGTCGATAGTCGTGCCCTTCATATTGCCGATGAGCGACTCCAACTGGCGGTTGATCATCGATGAAAGTGCGGCATTGGCAACGCCAAGACCTGCCGAACTGCTGCTTCCCGGACCTGTATAGGTCTGCGATATCAAGAGGATAAGGGCTACCTTCGAACGCTCGTCATCGTCAAGTGATGCGATGCCTGAATTGATGGTGCTGTTGTTGGCAGCGCTGCAGTCGAAGGTGATATGTAGGTTCTCAAGCGTACCGGTTATGGCAATGGTGACGATGAAGTTAACCAGGCTCGTCTTGTTGTCAGTATTGACAGTGGCCTTCACTTCCTCCGAAGCCACGATGTCGATTTCCGGATCGCTCGGCTCGCTGCCCGTCCAGTTGACGAGACTCGAGCTGTTGATGTCGAAAGTCTTGACCATCGGCAGAATCGGCAACTTGTAGTCCACCTTTCCACTGATGATGTCGTAGGTACCGTTCATGATGAACTCTCCCTGGTTGTCGGTCTGCAGATTGAGGCTGCCACCGCCCACGATGTCCACCTTGTTGTTCTCCTGGTCAAGGAAAGCCGTGACCTTCATATCCTTGTCTATATCGATGCCGAGACGCACCTTCATGCCTTCGTCGGCCTGGTCCTGCAGCGGCTGACGGCGACGCATGCCTGCCATAGCTATCTCGCGGTCCTGCTGACGGAAGTTGACAAATTCGACGATGTCGTCAATCCTGCTGTTTTCCGACAATGGGTCGTCCGACATGTAGTAACTTAGGTTCGTACCCGAATGCACACGTAGCGAGCCACTGACGTCAAGCCTGTTGAGCGTACCGCGCACACGGATATTCGGACTGATAAGGAGTCGTCCAGTGATATACTGGTCCCTGAGGTGCAACTTGTTGTTGTCGATTAGTCTTACTCTGTCACCCGTAAGATTGAGGGTGATGCCCGGATTGCTCACCTGCTTGCTGAGATCAACCTCTCCACGCACGTTGATGGGATTGGCGTTGGCACCAAAAATCTTGTAGTTGTTGAAGGCAAGACGATTGTTGACCAGGCGAAGTGTGTCTTCGCAGAACTTCAGTTGGGCATCCAGATCGTCATAAATGACTCCGGCCTCATGCATCGTCAGGTGGGCATTCACCTTTGCATTGTCAAAGTCCCTGCCAAGCATAGTCAGTCGTCCGGTGGTGTTGCCCCAAAGGTTGATGTTGCTGGGCAGGAAGGTATTGACCAGGGGCAGAGGGAACTCGTCGATTCTGGCCATCACATTGACGCTGTCGGCCAATCGGGCATCTACCTTCAGCTTCACGATGCTGTCAACCATAAGTATGCCGTCGGCATCGCGACGATTCTTTGCCATCGCGAAATTGCCGTCGAACGACAACGTGTCGGCACGGTAATCGCCCAGGTGGAACGTCTTGATGCCCGAACGCAAACGGGCTCCCAGACTGTCGGGATAGAGATTGACCATAGCTGTGAGCGAGAAGTTGCCGCCGGCATCGCCACCCTCCCATTGCATCAGTTTTGTCGTGTAGGCAAGGTCGAGGTTGCGCACGAGGAGCAACAATTGGTTGCCATCGGCCTTGCGTGTATCCTGGCGGGTATAAAGACGCACATTCAGCCCACGTGGTCCATCGAGAATGATGCGTGCTTTGGTGTTGGGCTTGCGTACCTCCAAGTCCTTGTAGTGCATCACACTTAGGTAATTGTCCTTGTTCACCGCGAACAGTTGTTCGTAGATGATGGGATCCTTCTCCAGATGCAGGGTCACACTGTCGTCGGCAATGGCCAACGAGGCCTCGGCATCGTAAAGGGTCAGGTAGTTACCATTGATATAGGTGATGCCGGCTGTTAGGCTGTCGGGCATGAACTTGCCGTTCAGGTGGATATCGTAGGTCTTCGAAGCCCTGGGGTCAATGTGCATGGCATGCACGGCGTACTCGTAGGCATCCCGCTGGACGTCCTGCCTGCAAGGCTGAACAGAAATGGCGATGGTGTCGAAATCGACACTGCCCGTCTGTTCCACGAGGTTCACGATCGCGCCATCGAGCGAGAATCGATAGGCATTGAGCGCCATGACGTCGATGCTGCTGAACTCATAGCCTGTGTGATAGACGATGGGATCGTAGAACGGGTTGTTCTGCGCCATATGCAGGTCGACCGACAACTGAGGCACCTTCGAGACGAGTGCGTTGAAGTCGAACATATATCCATCCAATTGACGATTCACTTCCACCATCAGTGTATCGACAATGGCAGGCAGGTCCTTGATGCTTCGATCGGTACACATCATCACGTTGGCATCTCCTCCCGTCAGGCTGATATCCATCATACCGGGGCTGGAATTAAGGCCGATGATAATGTCCTTGAAGTGATCCGATCGGCTGGCATCCACATAGTTCACCGAATCGATTCTCAGTTCCAGATGCGCATTCTCGCCCCAGTCGTAATAGCCTTCGACGGTGCTGTTCAGCTTTATCTTGCCAAGGTCAGGACGTGCCAGGCCGAAAGGCAGGTTGGCAAGGTCGATGTCGGGCAGATTGATATATCCCTTGGTCGAAATGGTGTCCTTGAGGAAGATGCCTTCCAGATGTGTATCGAGCGCCAACCGACGATGGGTCGAATGGATGTCGGCCACGTAGTTTCCATCCAGCATCGATGCCTCGGCCGACAGTCCGGTGATACTGTCGCGCCGTCCAGTATTGTCCACAAAGTGGAGCGTATCGATCTGCACCTTGGCATCGAGGCGTGTGCGCTTGCCGGGGAAATCGAGGTGGCGACCATCAGCCAAGGCAGTGGCTGTCATTCGGTCGGCTATGACTCCGGGCACAAACTCACTGACGTTGAGCCCCCAAGTCTTCGCATCGAGGTGATAGGCCTCTGTGATCAGATCGTAATTACCGTCAGCCCTGACGATGTCGTGTCCGCGATGCTGCACATCGGCACGCGCCGTAAATCGGCGTCCTCGCTGCGAACCTTCGAGGTCAAGACCAAGGTCAGCAGGAAGTCGATACGAGCGGTTCTTGGGTTCATCGACAAATGTCGAAAGGAGGAAGTCTGCATCGCAAAGCGAACCCTTGATGGTGGCTGCAGCCTGTCTTTGCTGGTTGTCAAAGATGGAAGTTCCTACGGCATCGGCAGTCACGTCGATATGTCGGGGCATCTGAAGGGTCAGTTGATGCAGGTCGAGCGAATCGGGTGTAACACGTCCCTTCAGTACAAGTGAAGCGCGCTCATTTACCCAGTGCTTCTGCACTCCGGGCAGATAAGGCGCTGCCAACCGACAGAGATTGGCCGAATCAATTTGTGCCACAAGGTCGGCATCGACGTATCCGGTACGGATGGAGTCAAGCATACCCAGATGCAGCTCGGCATCGCCTTGCAGATAATCGTCATTACCAAGTCCCAGATCGACTTCATGCAGCGTGATGAGGTCATCCTCCATATTGAAATTGGCTGCCAGTCGGGTCACCTCCAGGCCACTGTTCTCCTCGCGTGCCTTGAGGTACTTGACATCGGCATGAATGACGTCGGGCGAATAGGCAATGTTTTCGGCTTCGAGGTCGATGCCTGAAACCAGCAGATGATTGTAGTCGAGATAAGGCGATGTGCTGACGCTCGCCAATGCTTTCGCCAGGCTCTCGTCACTCATATCCAGGCCTACACGACCGTTCTTTACCGCAACTTTACCTACCGTGACGTGCCATCCGCTGCTTTCCTCGTCGATGCTGTCGGGTGGCGATGGACCCAGATAAAGTCGCACATCGGGGCTGTCCAATGCCCCTTCCTTCAGTCTGATTTGATTGTTGGCAAGGTCAAGTTCCAACCGTTCGGCATCAAGGCTCTTCAACGTTCCGGCCATGCCAAACGATTCGGTGAGTGAATCCATACCTATCACAACATCTTCAACATGCACTTTGCCCAGCACAAAGAAGGGTTGGCTGATGGGAATATCATCGAGGCCTGTCGAAAGTTCGCCCACATGGACCAGTGTCGTGCCGTCCTTGCGTTTCAGCACGTCCACATCCTTTACCTTCAATTTAAGCGGGAAACCAATGCGCACCTTCCCCACCTTATACTCCAGGTCTTCGCTCGACTTGTTCAGATACGATACCACAGCACGGCACACCACATCCTGCACCGGCGGGATGTAGAGCGAAAGCGGCAAACCGATAAGGAGCAGCAACAGCACAACGATAGCGACGCGTATCACGCGCCCTATCCCCGACTTCTTTTTCTCAGGTTGTGTTATCTGTTCCTTCTGTTCTTCCATGAACTATTCGAACCCTTCGAACTATTCGAACCTTTCTGAACCATTCATTGGGTGCAAAGATAATCGTTTTTTTATTTCCCGCCAAATTTTTTCTCAAAGTTTACATATTTTTTGCACTAAAGGCCGATTATTGTATCTTTATAGGGATTCTTCAAATATTCATTGTAATTCGACATAGCCATTTGCTTGCTTGTATTTGCATAGCAATATTCGCATTGGTGAATGCAGGTATTATATTGTCCAATATCCTTGCTTTTCATACAACCGCAATAATCTCGTTGACCTTTATCCCTGATAATATATCTTCCATTTGGCAGTTCTATGGCATCCGCAGGTAAAGGTTCATAATTTCCAAACAGATCTGCTTCCCTTGTCTTTATGGTTGCACCAATGTAATTCAACAGGAGTTTGTCGTCGTGGGCTATTCTTGCTATAAGACTATAGTCTATGCAATGATTAGCATTTATATTGAATTCACTAAGGTCTATCTTCTCACCACATGTTGCAAGTTCAAAATTCCAGCCTTTGCTATTATTCAATTCACTTAATCGTTGAGCGAATTCTCTCATTTGTGATTCTGTCCACTCTCGGGCTTCAATGCCGTTATTAATCAGATTCCGCTTTACCTTGCTGTAAATTGCAATATCAGCAAAACTGAAAACGAGTTTCTCTGTATAGCCAAACAATTGGCTCCCGATACGTTCAATTTTATGCAGCAGGCTATTTATATCAATATCGTCTGTTAGCAAAAGCGGATCGAAGCGCCAGATCACACTTTCTGAACCCAGTTTCTCACTTAGCAATTTGAATGTATTGATCCTGAAATCCAGGTTGGGCACATTTTTTTCCAGTCTCTCGTTTTCGTAATCATTAAGGGAATACTGAATATAACAGCCTATGCCCATCTCCTTCAATTGGTCGAGATGACTAAGCAAGGGATATGGATTCTTGGACCAGAAGACGATGAATCTCGTATTCTGATATGACACATAGCTTTTCTTGCCATTGAACGGATTTATCCAAGCCGAATAACCCTTTTTAAGCCTATCGAAAAACCAATCGGCATAAAAAGCTGGAATGTCGGTACTGCGACTTGCAGATATGATTTCCGGAGCTTGGGCCTCCACCCATTCTCCGGAATCCTCCAATTGCAAAGGTACTTTTTGCCAAGAAAATCCCATAAGCCGCTTTTATTTATTCGTCAGGATATCATAGAAGAAAGGCAAATGCTGTTCCTTATATCCCAATTGATAGGAGAAGGATGCCTTTTCTTCTTTAATTGCAAGAGTTTCAGTCGACAAGACCCTTCTGAACACCTTGTAGGAGTTCAAGTTATGGTCACATTCGGAATGCTGGATAAGGAAAACATATCTATTCAGGCTATACGTCTTGATGATTTCGACGATTTGTCTTGCCAGTCCTTCTGCAAATTCGGCTTTTACATTTGAGAAGAAATACGACATATTGAATATCACAAGTGAAGAGGTCTCTGAGCAGCCCTCCCAGAAATCCTTTTTCAATTCCCCGAGGGATTCCTTCCATTGATAGTTCAATCTGCCATCAAACATCTCGTCGATGAGACACTTGCCCATATTCTTCATCGATGCCGATACATCAATTCCCGTATAGACCATATTGGGTGCCATATCAAGGAATTGCTCAGCAAAAGCCGCACCGCTCGTGGCAGGCCCACAACCGATATCTATCAAGTGAACTCTGCCGTGAACTCCCTTGATTTGCACATTCAGCCACTCCCTGTAACTTGAAAGCAGGTTACAACTGCTGCAATAATGCTGACGCATAATATAGTAACAATACAGCAGGACCTGTTCCTGAGGCGAAAGACCTCCAAAAATCTGCAATTGGTCCGAGAAGTTGATGCGGCCATATCCAATCAGATTCAGATTGGTCGCCATATCGTGACCCATCACAAGCTTAGGCCAATTATCATCTGACATTTCCTTCAGTGGGGTTACGATATGCTTGACAAATGCCTTCTTGAAAAGTGGTGACACCGAAAATACCGCATCGCTGATTGACAGTTCTTCCGGATGATATTGGGGAACTTTGAAATTTCCCGTAACATATTCATCCTTACCGATTTTGAAGAATCCCTGCTTGCTGCGGATGAATTCAATGAGTTTGAAGAAGGTAAAGTTGTTGGCCAACAGTTCTGAATTACCTACCAGAATCAAGTGTTCCTCGGCGCGTGTCATAGCGACATTCAGCTTGCGGTCTATGATATTGCCTTTGTCATCTTCGAAAGAGTTGCCGGTAAGAAAATTCAACTGATAGTATTTCTGTACCGTAAAACCATAAATGATATACTTGCGCTGGCTTCCCTGGTAACGCTCCACAGTATCAATCGTGATATTGTGCAATGCTGCAGTTCCCTTATTGTCTATCGCACTCCTCACGGCAGCTATCTGATTGCGGTAAGGCACAATCACACCTACTGTCTTATCAGGATTGAAATCTTCCTTTTCCATTTCAAGAATCCTTAGGACAGTGGCTGCTATCATTTCTGCCTCAATCAGATTGACCTTCTCCGAAACCATCGGCTGAGGACGTTCTGCATCGAGGAAGACTACTCGTCTCGTGCGCAACAGGTCATCTATACCATTTCTTCCTGTTCCTTCCAAAGGCAGCTTCGCCAGTTGCCGGTCAAGACCTGGAACCTCTTCAAGCCTATTCTCGTAGAATGTATAATTAGGGAACAAGGCGATTTCGTGATGCATACGACCCTGCTGGGTCAGCATTCTGGTAGTACTATCGTCCCTGCCATATTTGTTGAGTAATCTTTCGAACAGGGATAGTCTGCAATCCATAAGTCCTATCTCGTTCAGCTTGATATTATGTACCCGGGAAACCTTGGGCTCCTGCTGAACGACAGCTGGCAACTGCTTGTGGTCGCCTATCATCACGAATTTTCGGATAGCGGGCACGCCGTTATTATGTGCGCTTAACAATCCTATCAGATGGGGCTCAAGTATTTGGGATGCCTCATCGATTATTGCCAGGGAGAATTGCTTCAGACGGAACAATGAAATGCTGGCATTGAGTGATGTCGTCGTTCCTACAAATATCCTGCCTTTCTGGATGATATCTCTGAGTTGGTCAAGGTTCTGGCAATTTTGGGCCCTGATACTTAATAGATTATTTCGATATTCAAGGCCACACGATTGCTCAACTCCTATTCTGATGAAATCCAGTCCTTCCTTTTTCAACTTGCTGCATATCTCATCTACAGCTCGATTGGTGTACGACAGGAGCAGCACGGATGTCCCCTCTTCAGCAAGTTCTTCCAGGAGGGTGGTCATCAAGCCAAAGGATGTCTTGCCGGTGCCGGGAGGACCTATGATCAGGAAGAAATCCTTGGCGGCTTTTACCTTTTGGGCCAGATCATTGAATTTTCCATGATCCAGTTTCAATGTCACGGATGCATCGGTTTCCGGTTCTCTCTGCATCAACAAGAGGTCTCGCCGAGTCTTTGGAGCAGAAAGGAAAGCATACATACCCTTATACAGAGAGCTATACGAGGATTCCATGAAATCAGGCTCTATTGCCCAGAGTTTTCCCTTTTCATGGAGAAATACACGGCTATCTGATTGCGGAGCTCTCAGTTTCAAAACTATTTTATCGGTAGTCCGTTCTTCAATCGAGCATTTCAGGACCATGGTCTTCCTTGCATCAGGTTCCTTCCCCTTTTCATACGGGTAAAGGATGACAATATCTCCTATTCTGAAGTTCGACATGTCATTCTCTTTTGTTTCAGAATAGGATAAAATGACCTTTTCGATGCTTCCCTGGGTAATATCATTCGGGGAGACAAGTGTCAGGTTATCATAGATATTGCCGGCGAGCTTCTTTTCATCAAGCGAATCGTACCAGATGGAAGCAAAGCCTGAATTCTCTTTGGTCTTGCTGCCTATCTTCGATAATGTCTGTTCGTTGGCTATGAAGGTCATGAATCGGAAGAAATAATCCTTCTCCAGGTCTGAAGCCTTTTTCATCGGAGCCAAAACTTCTTCAATCTGGGGGCGCTGGAACCTTACCCATAGAGGATTATCGGCTTTCTTCATATTTAGAAGGTCTGGTGTCAATGACTCCAGGATACGGAAGCCGTTCTCCTTCGTATAAAGGCTCTCTACGTATGCCAACCCATTTCTTACTTGAATGGCCTTGCAGATTTCCTGAGGATAGAATCCCACATTCAGCAAGGATTCCTTATATTTTGAATAAAGAAGGAAAGCGTGCAATTCCTGCTTGTTCTTTTCGTACCTCTCGCGATAATTGTAACGGATTAGAAGCATGTACAACGTCAACTGGATCAAATGCTCCTCCGTACTTCTGGGCTTGATGAAATCGTCATAGGGGAATGCTCCCCTGCCCGACTTTTGCTCAAACAATATCTTATAGTCAAGCT
>Ga0310691_10002284_pt1 | contig 25974 bp, 42 predicted proteins | sample 176DNAGHGlowgp2_FD_203887 | JGI IMG/M metagenome (GOLD analysis project Ga0310691, IMG submission 203887) | Sheep rumen microbial communities from Palmerston North, Manawatu-Wanganui, New Zealand - 1766 DNA GHGlow gp2 (v2) (version 2) | ecosystem: Host-associated > Mammals > Digestive system >...
GGTATGTGGAGAAGGTTTTGTATGGTGCCCATCAGGAGATTCCCGAGCAGCATGTTGCTGACCGTGTGACGCGGTACTGGCGGCATTCACGGCGGCGCATTGAGGCGGAGCTATTGGTGAGTGCTGGCGGTGATATTGACCCAATGACGAAGGTGAGTCTTGCAGGCAGTACGATGTATACTGTCAGCATCGGGAGGGACTGGCGTGATGATGTTTGGCGTGGGGTGCTGCTGGAGTTAGACCAGTAAACCTGAGTTTGTCTTTTTTCGGGTATATGGAAGCGGCGGTGCCGCTTCGTACATGGAAGCCTGTGGATAAAATGATAAAATGGTTATGGAATTGGATTTTAGGAAAGTTGTTATAAAGGATGTAAACGGTCAGGAGCAGGAGGTGAACTTGCAGAAGGAGCTTGGGAACCAGCTGTACATGGGTGGCCGTGACATTGAAGAGTGTGAGCTTGGCAGCCGGATATATCACGACGGCTGCGCCAGCGTTGACGCGAAAGGGCAGTCAGCCATTCGTCGGGTTGTTTCAGGCTGGCCGTTTGTGTTGCGCAGTGGTGTGTTGTCTTTGATGGAGCCGAAAGGGGACCGAGGCGGTGCCTCGGTTTACTAAACGATAAAAAGGAGAAAAATGATTGACCATATTAAGGCGGTGTTGTTGATGGTGATGTCGGCATTGAGCGGGTTCTTCATGCCGATACAAGACCTGATGGTTGCGATACTCATTCTGCTTGGTGTGAACTTCCTGAGCGGGTGGATAGAAGACTGCATCCACGGTGAAGGATGGAAGTGGAAGAAGGCATTCAAGGCGTTCTATGAGTGCTGCATATTGTGCGGAATTGGGGCGTTTGTGTTCGTGATGGGACACTTCCTTCATAAACAGGACTCGGCGGTGCAGTGTCTGACGGCGATATATTTTGCCGCGATTTGGTTCTATTCGGTGAACATTCTCAACAACTGGAAGAAAATACTTGTGAAGGGGACGACGATCTATCGGTTTATTGCGTTCCTACACTTTTTGGTGAGCATGAAGTTTGTGGAGAAGATACCTGATTTGAAGGAGTTTATATCGCAAGGCGGAGATGCGCCTTGCACTGTGGCTGAAAAAAGAGAAGAGAAGATATGAAGTACTTTACCATTGATGAACTGACGCGGTCGGCGACGGCCAAGAGGCTTGGGATTGACAATACGCCGACGAAGGCTGTGAGGGTGAACCTGACGGCCCTTGGGGAGAATATTCTTGACCCGCTGAGAGAGGCCTGGGGAGAGCCGATAGTTGTGACGAGCGGGTATCGGTGTGAGAAGCTGAACAAGGCGGTTGGCGGGGCGACGAACTCGCAACATTTGTATGGACAGGCGGCGGACATCAGGACGGTTTCAGACAGGAGAGAGGATAACATGAAGCTGTTGCGGAAGCTGATAGAGCTTGACTTGCCTTTTGACAAGCTGATAGCGGAGTATGTGGACTCGCAGGGGAGGCCTGACTGGATTCATGTGTCATTCTCGCCGGCACGGAGGGGGATGAAGCTGACTTGCCGGGGTGGGAGGTACACTCGCGGGATTAAGACGGACAGGAAATGAGCACACGGAAATCACAGAAATACACAGAAAGAACGCGGCTGGGGCGCAGTTTACTCGACAGGAACAGGGAGAGGCCGGCATGACATGCCGGGGGAAAGGAAGAAGAGAGAGGGGCTGCGGAAGTACCGCAGCCTACGGAACCTAAGGAAAGGGGGGAGGGACTGCGGCGGTGGCGCAGTTTACTCGACAGAACACGGAGCTTAATTTCACTCATATATGCTGTTATTTTGCCTGTGAAGGTGATAGGGTTAAAGATTAGTATTTGTTAGTAAGTTTTTGTTTTAGAGATTTTGTTTTGATTTTTGGGGGCGGCGGCCCCCTTTTTTTTTGCTCACACAGAAACCACGGAAATACACGGAAAAGTGACAGGGGCGGTACCCCTGTTTACTCGACGGAACTTTGCAGAGGCGGTGCCTCTGCCTACGCCAAGCCCGGGGGAGGGGGTGGATGTTGGTAAACCCTTGTATGGGTTTTGCTTGGTAGGTAGAAGTAAACAATGGAAATGGATATAAAGGATGAAATGGTTGACGCTTGAGCAGATCAGGAAGCATCTGCGAATTGACGATGATATGACTCTGGAGGATGATTTGCTGGAGTTGTATGGTGAGTCGGCAGAGGATGCCGTGCTTGCGCTTCTTTGTCGTAGCTATGTGAACGTGTTGCTGACGTTTGGAAAGATTCCAAAGCAGGTGGTTCATGCGAGCCTATTGCTGGTGGATTTGAGCTACAAGGAGCGCAGTGCGGTGAGTTCTGTTCATCTGTCGATGGTGCCCTACAGTTTAGACTTATTGCTGAAGCCGTTCATGCGTCTGAGCGGTTGCTCTGGTGGTGATGATGAAAAGCCGTCTGGGATGCTTGCTGACTGCTATGGTGTGTTCTTGGTAGGCGGCGAAGGAGTGTTGTTGTGTAGCAGTGAAACTTAACGAAATAGAAAAGAAATGGAAGGAATTTATCGATTTAAGCAGACTGCTCCTGAGATACAGGAGTTGCTTGACAAGGTGCCGGAGAACGCGGACGGCATTGAAGCGAACCGCGTTGCTATTGAAGGGTTGTCGGCGGAGGTTGATGCTCTGAAGGAGAGAGAGATCCGCGTGACCTACTGGGAGCTTATGAGCAAGTTGCAGAGTGCGAAGCTGGTTTCCGGCAAGGTTTACCGAATCACGGACTACGCGACCGTTCTTCCGTCGTCGGTCACGAACGCGCAGAGTGCCGGTCACGTCTTCGATGTGCTGGTTACTGCCATTGCCGAGAACGCGCTGAGCGAGGACGCGAGAGCCATTCATCATGACAATGACGACTACTTCTACGAGAGTGCGGTGAAATCGTGGCAGCTGAAATACTCGATTTGGAACGACACGACACGGTTCAGCTGGGCAGACGAGACGAACGGGAAAGGCGTGATCTACTGGATGAAGGACGAGTTTGGCAACGAGTGCGGCTATGACTTCAAGAACATTCAGTTCAAGCGGTGGAACGTCACCGACAGCGTGGAAGGCAGGAACGTGAACGGATACATGGGCGTGCTGGACAACCTTGCGGAAGGTCTGACGATTGACGACGAGGACGACTGGCGGTGGGCATACACCTTCGACAGCAACGGCGTGGATGCTTCGCTGAAAGTGGTTCGCAACGTCGTTGCACTTGATAACGTCATCGGAGAGACGATGGACTGGAAGGGGAAGCGCAGCCTCGCTGGGAATGTCTTCTATGGGCATGCACGTAAGAATGTTCTCGGCTACAACTGCGACAATAACACGTTTCACGAGGCCGATGACAACACGCTCGGCAATGATTGCGGTGCAAACGCCATCATGACCATGCGTCTGAACACCATCGGAAACAACTTCTCGGAGAACAGCGGCGTATTGTTGCAGAACAACACGATGGGCAACAGCGTGTACATAAACAAGTGGAAGACGGTATCAGAGACGAATATCGGTAACTTCGTCACCTACAACGCTTGGGAGAATGTTGATTATTCTACCATCGGCAACGGCATTGAGTCCACCGTGATTGAGAGTGCGGTCGGATATGTTCAGATATTGGACGGTGTGGCGGGTACATCAGCATCACGGATGACAATCCCGTTTGTTGCAGGCACGGATAGCCAATGCGCTGGGATGATGGGCGGTGCGGTGAAGGTATGGAAGCCAGCCGAGCGAGGTCTTGCTGTTGTCGAGATTGAAGGCGCGACCACCTATACGCTGAATGCGGTGGTGGGTAAGTACTATCGTTTTGAACAGGCCGAGGTTCTGAACCTTGTGCTGCCCGTTCCTGACTCGACCGAGGTGGCGAGTGTCTTGCTGGGCGTGCCGTTCTCAGGTGGGGCGAGCCTGACGGTGACATCGGAGGCCGATGTGAGGTATCAGGACGGGTTTGAGATTGAAGAGATGACGAATTATGAAATCAACTGCCTTTGGAACGGTCTGCGATGGGTTGTCGCAGCCATGAAGATTGCAGAAGAATGAAAGGAGGGAGTATGATTGGAGTTAATAGAAGAAGGATGATGGGCAACAGGGCAACGGTTGTAAATCCTTATATCAGCGACGGGCTGATATTCTGGCTTGATGGTATCTACAAGAATCAGAGTATAGGTGTTGACTGGGAGGATTTAATCGGTGGTGTGAAATTTTCTGGCGGTGTTAATAACAGCGACAATTTTTTTATTGGCGGTGGATTTCAGTCACCCAGAACGGTACTTGATGCCAATGAAAATTACACTGTTGAGGCTGTGTTAATGTTTGATGCAGATTCGCCGAGCCAGCCTATACTAAGTTGTGGCGGTAGAGTTACTAACAACGTTTTAGTTGCTAGCTACGCAAATAACCAGTATGGTGTTTTGCAAAATCAAGCAGCATGGATATGTAACATGAGAAAAAACGTGAAGCACACCATTAGCGCAAACCTTGAACGTTGTGTGCAAAATTATCAAGAAATAACCTCTCAATCGCCAGATGAAAAATATTTCAACGAGCCTGATGACGGGTGGTACTTATGTAGAAGGTCAAATACGAATTGGTTAAATATATATTGTATCAGAATTTACAACAGGCGATTAACTATTGATGAAATGAAAGCAAATCAAGCTGTTGATAATACAAGGTTTAATTTAGGTTTAACAATTCCAGAAGAGTAGTCATGAAGAGATATTATAATAGCACCACCCATGAGTGGTACACGGAAGGTCAGACAATGACCAGAAAGATTGACAATGGGGTGTTTTCGGGCATTCCGAGTGAAGAACAGCTCACGGCATGGGGCTTCAAAGAGTGGGTTGAGCCAGCACCGACACCGACGCAGTTGCTGGAACAGGCGAAGGCGGGGAAGGTGGCCGAGATTGAAGCCTACGACAGCAGCGACGCGGTGAACGCTTTCAGCGTGAACGGGAAGTGGATGTGGCTGGATGCGGCGACACGGCAGCAGCTACGCATCTCACTTGACGCGATGAAGGCGGCTGGAAGGGAGAGCGTGACGAAGTGGTTTGACGGTGAGGAATACACCTACCCGACCGACGTGTGGTACTATATGCTCGGATTGGTTGAGGTATACGCCAGCGACTGTCTGAATGTCACCGAAGGCCACAAGAGAGCCGTGCAAGCCCTTGAAACCGTGGAAGCGGTCGAGGACTACGACTACACGACAGGTTATCCCGAAAAGGTTGTGCTATGATTGAGAATATTCTTCTGATAGCTCTTGCAGCCACTTTTGTCATCATCCTCACCGAGAAATGGGGTGGTGTCGAGTGGCTGCAAGTCCACGGCAATAAGCTGGTGGCGCAGATGGCATCGTGTGACTTCTGCCTATCGTGGTGGGTGTGTGTCATCCTTACCGCCGCTTTCGTGGCTTTCACGGGCGACTACACGATGGCCGTTGCACCGTTCTTCGCTACACCTATAACGCGCGTATTCCTATGAAGCATATCGAGATACAAGGCAAGAAGGTGGTCATGTACGACAGCATCGACGAGCTGCCCATCCGCCGTTTCCATAAGTGGCAGAAGCTATTGATGGTGGCGGCTGGTGTTGGCGGCACGTTGGCCGAGTTTGACAGCCATATCGAGCGCGTGGTCACGTTCTTGAAGACCAACGACAGGGACAACGCGGTCAAGGAGCTGGAGAACCTTCGGCAGAACGTGAACATGATGCAGAATGAAGTACCGCTGGCTGGTATGGCCTTCGCCGCGCTCATTCAAAGTGTCGATGGCAAGGAGTGCAACGACATCAGCGAGGACGGTCTGCAACGAACATTGGACTTGCTCGGTGGCGTGACATTCGGACAGGTGCAAGCAGAAACGCTTGCATCGAAAAAAAAAATAGACCATGAGCTGACCATCTACTTCCCTGCCGTGTTCGATGACGTTGTGGCGCGTCAGTACTACGACGACGTGAAGAAGCGAACGATGCTCATCCTTGAAGGCATCATCAGCGGCGAGGACAGCGACGAGGTGCAAGCCCTCACCGACAAGCTGGTGACGACCGTGAAGCCGCAGACGTGGACGGGTGTCCGTTCCGTCGAGGTCGTGCAGGACAAAGCCTTTGAAGACCTGTGTCTCGCCATGAGCAAAGAGTTTGGCGTAGATGCAAAGCGTTTCACCGTCATGGAGTACTACACCGCGCAGGAGACGCTGGCAAAATTGGCTAAAAAGCGCAGTAACCGCGCAAGAAAGTGATAAAATGACAAGGGTGGGATAGTTACCCACCGAAAGAATAAAAAACCGTTAGAACGCATTTCTATGGATAATAACCCGATTAAATACTCTGACATCATCGCGCCTGACGATAGCATTAAGACGCTGATTGCACAGCTTGAAGAGTTGCAGAAGGTCTACACAAGTATGGCCGAGAGCATGAGCAAGCAAGCGCAGGAGATGGCGGCTGGCATGAAGAATATGTCTGGCGCGACCGAGGAAGGGCGCAGGGCTATCAGTCAGACAGCGGACGAGGCGCAGAAGATAGCCAACCTAAAAGCCCGTATCATTGAGGCTGGCGACGCGAATGCGCACGAACTGGCACGGCTACGCCTTGAACTAAAAGAGGTGCAGACTGAGGTCAAGAACACCGAACGCGCCAATATGGCGGCAGAGGGCAGCTATAACGCATTAGCAGCGCAATACAACCTCATCAAGCAACGTCTGAACGCTATGAGCGAGGCAGAGAGACAGGCCGAGAGAGGAACGGGTGGTCTTGTCGAACAGGCGGCAAAACTCTATGCCCGTATGAAGGAGTTACAAGCCGAGACGGGCAAGATGACGCTCAATGTGGGTAACTACGGCGATGCAACGGCGAACCTCAAAAAGGAGCTGAAAGACCTGCTGGCCGAGATGGCTCAGATGGAACGCGCAGGACAGCGTGGCAGCGAGCGTTACAAAGACCTTGCCCGACAGGCTGGTGCGTTACAGGATAACCTATCGGATGCACGCTCCGAGATGAAGCGTTACGCGTCCGATACGTTGCTTTTGGATGATGCGGTGGACATCGTGACATCGGCAACGACCGCGTGGCAGGTGTATCAAGGTGCTGTCAATGCTTTTGGCATAGAGAGTGAGGAAGCGGCAAAGGCAATGGCGAAGTTGCAAGGCATCGTCGAGATGACGAACGGGTTGCAGCAGCTCGCGGCCAAGTTCACCGATAACTCGACCGCCACCTATAAGATATACCATAAAATCCTGCGTCTTGTCGGATTAGAGAAGAAGGCCGAGACGGTGGCCGAGACAGCGAACACGGCGGCGAAGAACGCGAACACCACGGCCACGGTGACGAACACCACCGCCACGACGGCAGAGACGGTGGCGATGGAGGCGAGTGCCACGGGAATGACAGCGGCCACGGTTGCGGCAAAGGCTCTGCGCACGGCATTGATGACTATCGGCATCGGATTACTCGTTGCGGCCATTGGTGCGCTTGTTGCTTATTGGGACGATATTGTCAAGTTCTTTGAGGATTGGGGCAAAGGTGCTGACGAAGCGACCATATCAACGAAAGACCTGAATGAGGTCACGGCAGACGCGTCGAAGGAATACGCGAAGGCCACGGCAGAAATGAGCGTCTACCAGCAGCGTATCGTGTCGTTCAACGGGACAAAGCAGGAAGAGGCCGCACTTGTTGCAGAACTCAATCAGAAGTACGGCAGCAGCCTCGGAACATATCAGACGTTGGCAGAATGGAAGACCGAACTCGACAAACGTGGACGTGGGTTGTGCGAGGCGTTGTTGTTGGAGGCCGAGGCACAGGCTATTCTTAACAAGTATATCGAGGCTTATCAGCAATTACAAACCATCAAGAGCAAGCCGACGAGTGATTTTGTGCATTTGTACAACCCGTTTACATGGTGGAATGGTGGCGCGGAGAAACGGCTGGCAGAGCAGGGCGCACAGGAAACGGCTGACGCATGGTTGAAAGCATACCGCGACAAGATGAATGAGGCGAACGCAATGCGCAGCCAGTTCAGCCTACGACCTTCCATCAGCACTCGGACGGGTGGCGGTGGCGGTGGCCGTGGTGGCCATACATCAACGACAACCGACCCGAAGAAACAGGCCGAGGACGAAGCCAAGAGACGGGAGGAACAATACAAGGAGGCATTACGCCTGAGACGCGCATACGAAGACGAGCAACTGAAATTGGAGGCCGACGAGTGGGAGAAGCGCAAGCAGCAGACACGATACCAGTACGACCGTCAGATTGAAGACCTCAAACACCAGCTTTTGGTGGGGAAAGATTTGACCGAGGAAAACCGCGCGTACATCCTCGGAACGATTGAGGCATTAGGCAAGCAACGTTCCGACGCGCTGGCGGTCATCGAGGATGAGGCAGAGCAGAAACTCAAAGAAGAACTTGAAAAGCAAAGCGAGATATACAAGCAATACATCGAAAAGCGTAACGAGACGCAGTATCAGGCACGCACACGCGAGATACAAACCGAGATTGAGACAATAGAGGAGTTGCTGATGGCTATCCGCACAGGCACAGCTATGGCAACGGAGGAGGAAATCAAGGGCTTGGAAGAGCGTGTAGAGACCCTGACGAAGGAGGCGAAGGACATCACCAGTGAGGCTGTGCGCGACATCGTGAGCGACGCATTGGACGTTCTAAACACCGCCGACATCGACTGGTCAGACCCCATGAGAGCGACACAGGCCATGACCGAGGCGTTACTTGACCTCAAAGACGCTTTCAGTGGTGGCGACTTCAAAGACAAGGTGACGGCCGTTGCAGAGACATTCAATATCCTAACGTCGGCCATTGAATCCGCGATGGAGGCTCAGCAACAGCAAGCACAGGCAGCGGTCGAGGCGGCCAACAAGCAGGTCGAAGCGGCCAAGACATCGCTGGCGGCTGAATTGGAAGCGCGAAATCAGGGCTACGCCAATAACGTCGAGCTGGCGCAAAAGGAACTCGACATGGCACGCAAGAACCAAGAGAAGGCACGCAAGGAGCAGGAACGGGCGCAAAAGGCACAGGCGGCTGTTCAGACGGTTCAGCAGATAGGCAACCTCGTCACCGCTTCGTCATTGATATGGTCGCAGCTGGGTTTCCCGTTGGCCATTCCTGCCATTGCGGTGATGTGGGGTAGCTTCGCAGCCGCTAAAATCAAGGCCGCGCAGATGACGAAGACCGAGGAATATGGTGAGGGTACGGTGGAGCTGTTGCAGGGTGGTAGCCACCAGTCGGGCAACGACATCGACTTAGGAAGGAAAAAGGACGGCACGCGCAGACGGGCAGAGGGTGGCGAGTACTTTGCTGTCATCAACCGACGCAGCTCACGCCGTTTCCGTAGACTTATCCCGAATGTGGTCAAGAGCCTGAATGATGGCACGTTCCTGTCGAAGTACGGCAACGCATATCCTGACGCAGGAATCATGATTATGAACGCTCAGAACGACATCAGCCAGCTATCGGAAGATGTGAGGGCAATACGGGCGAACACGGCAAAGAAGGTCATCACGATGGCCGATGGCAGCACGATTGAGATTAACGGACAAACGACAAGGAGGATAAGGCATGAGAACTGATATGTATCGGTGGTTTCTTTCCATCAACGACGGTGCGCAGGTTACGGCCAGCCCGATATACAAGGATGACATCGCGTTAGAGTATCAGCGCGAGACAAACGAGCAATTCTTCCGCGCAGAGTTAAGCGGAAGCCTGACATTCTTCGGCGGCGATTTTACCTACATTATGACTGCTTCAATGGCCAGCACCATCCATGTATGGCTGGAGAAACGCGCAAGCGAGAGCGGCAGCTTTGTGTCGCTATGGCATGGGACATTCACGCGCACGGACTGCACCATCAACGCCGACGACAGCAGCGTGACGGTCAAACCACGCGTATATGACGAGTACACGGCCATTCTCGACGGGATGGAGCGCGAGTATAACCTTGTCGAGCTTGCGCCAGCCATAACGCCCGTGACGATTACCAAGCGACCGATGCTTCAAATCTACATACAGGGCGAGAGCGTCCTGTCCTGCTTCCACGGTAATATGTGGTGGGAGTCGGAGGTATCAGCCGAGGAAAGCATCAGCAAGCTCACGGGCGACTTCCACTTCAACCGTTCACGCGATTACCGTCAGTTCGATGTCACACACCCGTTCATCTATATTGGCAGTTTCTTTGGCTTTTTCCCAAGCTCGTCGAGTCAGACCTTCAACGTGACGATGGAGAATGGATTGGGGCAGCAGTTACACATGACATACGCGATGACGGGCGGCGGTGGCGCGATACAATGGACGTTCACGGCGGAACTCATAAACGCATCCGACAGCCACCTGATTGCATCCTACCAGCAGGTAAGCAACAACACCATCGACACCTCGTCGTTGGATTTTGACATGGATAACTCATACCATGTGGACACAACGACGCGTATCCTGTTCTCGCGTGTCCTGTGCGATGGCGACACGGTGAGCGGCCAAAGCACCTATCAGATAGCCGAGGACGATTTCTGCTATGACAACCGCAACTATCGGAGGGTAGCCCCGTACACGTTAGGCAGCACAGACGTTGTGCTATCCACGACGACACAGGCAGCACCGACCGAGTACGGCCTTGCACCGAACGGGCAATACTATGTCAGGCCGAACAGCCTCGCCTATCCTATCGCCAAGACGACGTGGAACACCGCCAGCGTGTGGTATGATGGGACGTTCTCGGACTCAGGCTCAAAGGACTATGTGGTGCGGACTTGCTATAAGATTGACGCGGTGATTGCGGTGTTGCTGGCGGTGATTGCGCCGAGTATCAGCCACATGGGAACGACAACGTATAGCCAGTTCCTTTATTCAACCACGAACCCCGTCACGTCCACCGACTTCCATCCTGTCGTCATCACGCCAAAGAGCAACATCTTGGCAGGTGAGAACAGCGAGCCAGCCATGAAAGCACCGATAACGTTGCGACAAGTGCTGAATATGCTGCGCGATGTCTTCGGCTGTTACTGGCACGTCGATAGCGGAAAGTTCTGTGTCGAGCATATCAAGTATTACAAGAACGGTGGCAGTTATTCAAGCACCCCGTCCGTGGGCGTAGACCTCACGACCCTGACCGAGCCACGCAACGGGAAAAAATGGGGCTGGGGAGTAAACGAGTACACCTTTGAGAAGGTGACGATGCCAGAACGCTACCAGTATGAGTGGATGGATGACGTTTCAGAGCCGTTTGAAGGCAAGCCGATAGTGGTCAAGTCCAAGTACGTCGAACAGGCGAAGATTGAAGAGGTGAACATCGGAGGTTTCACCAGCGATATTGACTATATGCTGCTGGCTCCTGAGAATATCAGCAAGGATGGTTTCGCGCTGATGGGCTGTTCGATTGTGTCAGCGACGGGCGACTACTACGTCCCCGTGAACTACATCGCTGGGTGGTCTAACTACGTCATTCAGAACCCATACATGGCGATGGCATACCTGCAACCGTCGTTCCTGCTCTACGATATGCCAGCGTGGACGGTAGAAGTTAATGGTGCAACCATCAGGGCAGACGGCATTCAGCGCAAGAAGCGTCAGAAAGTCCTCTATCCGTTGCAGAGCGTGATACCCTACACCACGCCGCTGGTGCGAACATACATCGGCCTCGGCAACATCAATGCCATGACATTCAACCTTAATTCGTTCACTTTAAACACCACATTGGAGTATGACACCGAATAACAACCTATCGTGCCTACCCTTCTACAAGAAGATGGCAGAGATGTCGAACAAGAGAACCTACGCCTACGGGCAGGTATATCCGTTATATTGCGACCGCACGCACCTTCCGCCGTTTCAGATACGGATTAACAACACGTCCCTATCGCCGACCGCCATGCGGTTGTACAAGAAGGACGGAAGCGGTGGCGGATTGTTGAACGAGCTGGCGAATATCCATCAATGCACGTTCAGCGGCTATACGATGTGGGTGTATAACGGTGCTACGTTGTCGGCGACGTTGAGCGAAGGCCAGTACTACCTTCAAATCGACTTCGGAAGCGGTCTGACACTAACGACATACACGTCAGAGGTGTTCACGATTGTGCAAGACCTGTCGCCGTTCTTAAAGATTGAGTTCTATGACAGCAGCGACTTCGTGTATGATGGTGGGCGTGTGGTGTATTCCAACAACGGAATGACCTATCGAAACACCTTCTACCTCGCCACGGAGCTTGGAATGCCTGAGTACACGTTCAACGAGGAAGGCGAAGAGAGAGACGGTTTCTTCTTCCCCACTAAGCAGCTTTCCGAGAAGGTCTACAAGTTCATGGTGCTTGCGCCCGAATACATGACCGACGTGTTACGGCTGGCGCGGTTGTCGGAGTATGTCGTCATCACGGACAAGTACGGGAATGTGTATAACGTGAACCACCTCGCGTTTGAGGTACGCTGGCAACCGCAGGGCTACCTAGCTGGTGTGGAGGTTGAGTTCCGCACGGACACGGTGCTTAAACAAATAGGAAAGGGTTACTAAGATGATGGAACTACAAAATCAGTTTGTCGCCATATTATTCATCGTGGCAGGATTGTTGTTCACGCCGCTGTTGTTCATCGCTCTCGACTTTTGGGCTGGCATTCGCAAGGCCAAAAAGCGCGGCGACGTGATACGTAGCGACAAGATGAAGCGCACGATGGACAAGGTGTCGAGATACTACAACGCCATTCTCGCCATGTTGGTCGTGGACGGGATTCAGATGTCGGCCTTCGTCTTCATGTATCTTTACTTTGGGTGGGCGAACGCCTACACCTTCCCTGTCTTTACGATGCTGGCCACGTTGTTCGTGGCGGCTGTCGAGATAAAGAGCATCTATGAGCCAGCCGACGCGAAGGAGAAGCAGGAGTTGAAAGACGTTCAGGCGTTGGCCGTTGCCATAGCCAGCCACAAGGATGACGTGAAGGAGATTGCAGAGGCTATTGCGGAATATCTTAAAAACGATAATAAGGAATGAAGTACTTTACCATCAACGAACTGACGCGCTCGGCCACGGCGAAGCGGCTGGGCATTGACAACACAGCGACGAAGAATATCCGTCTGAACCTTGAAGCACTTGGTGAGAATATCCTCGACCCGTTGCGCGAGGCGTGGGGGGCACCCATCATTGTGACGAGCGGCTACCGCTGCCAGCGACTCAACAAGGCCGTTGGCGGTGCATCGAACAGCCAGCACCTATACGGACAGGCGGCAGACATCAGGACGGTTTCTGACAGGCGCGAGGATAACATGAAGCTCTTGCGGAAGATTATCGAGATGGAGCTGCCATTTGACAAGCTGATTGCCGAGTATGTGGACAGCAGCGGACGGCCTGACTGGATTCATATATCCTATTCGCCAGCTCGTCGCGGCATCAAGTTCACCTGCAAGGGTGGCAAGTATTCGTTAGGTATCAAGATTGACAAGAAATGAGGTGGTGGCCTGTTCTCGTTTTCTTCGCCTTAATCGGGTGTAGAACGCCGCGTATCGCGCTGAAAGACGTTGTGCGGGATAGTATCTACGTCACCCGTTTTGATACGCTCACGCGCGTTATATTAAGGAATAAGACCGACACCGTGCGGATGCGTGATAGTGTCACCGTGTACCGTGATGCAGACGGGATGGTCGAGCGCGTAGATAGATGGGTTGAGCGTGAACACCTCGCCTTCGTCCACGACACCGTAGACACCTACCGCGCAAGGTATGACAGCCTTGCCGCCGTGATGCAGAGGCAGACCGATGTCCCCGTCCCTGTCGTGAAGAAGATCATCGGACAACGGTTGTGGCCTGTCGTCGCCGTGGCGGTGCTGCTGGCTCTCTCCGTCATCATCCTTCGCTTCATCCGACGAAGCCGCGATAACATATAGTTTTATTCTTTCTTTTGTCATTTTAAGGCCGTTTTTCCCCGTGAAAGGCGGCTTTTTGTTTAAAAAATATTAAAATCATAAACTTTTTACATCAAAAATGATGTTGTTTAAAAAATAATTTGTAATTTTGCAACGTGAAAAGAAAACAACAACAATTTAGAAAGGGCGGCAACCTATAAGCGGCACAAGATTATGACACAGCAAGAGTTCACACAGAGAACAAACGTACAGGTAAGCAACACCGAGTTTGACGCCATTCACGAAGTTTATATGAATAGCGACCTCGACAAGGATGAGTTCTGCAAGATGTGGGTGAAGATGAATAAGACCCGCGTAGAGAATGCCAAGGTGGAGCGCATGATGAAGCAGAAGGAAGAAGCCTACCGCGACGCTCTCCACAAGTTCTACACCAAGACCAACGACAGCAACGAGTTCCAGACCCCCATCTGCTACGTGAAGATTTCAGCCTACGAGGTACAGGCCATGAGCCACGCAGGTATCAATGTAGCCAACGAAGGCGGACGCATCAAGTTCCTATCCGACATCCGCTACGAAATCGGGAAATACCTCAGAATGTACTAAACACCACAGGGATGGGCAACCCTCCCACTCGAACCGAATTATTAACAATCAAACATACAAATCATGGAAAAGAATTATAAAATCACAGGTAAGACAAACGGATGGATAGCACAGCGCGACACCCTGTTCAAGGGTAAGGAGTACATCACAATCGAAAGCGGCCTGACATTGCGACAGGCGCAGGAGAAGATACTTGATTTCTTCAACGAAGACTTCGACACAGGCTATACTAATTGGGGTTTGGTACGTTGTAACCATCCTTTTAGTTCTTGGTCTCGCAAAGACGGAACGCGCGGTTACGATGACGATAGCCGCTATTATGCTATCGAAGAAGAAGGGGATGAGGATTATGAAGGATAGGTTCATTCTACAACGCAGCACCCGTCAGCAAGGCTGGTGGGTATGCACGGACAAGGAACACAACATCGTCTGCCGCTTTCAGGCGCATAGGTACAACGACACGCAGGAGTTCACGTTACTCGACGGTGACAAGTTCCCGAATGAGGCAGAGGCGTTGAAGGTTGCAACGTATATAAGAGAGATGGCGGACTGGCTAAGAGATAATCATTATAACAAGGTGTTTTAACAATTAAAAGCAATGGAAAGATATAATAACAAATCAGATTTCGACAACTTCCGCAACATGATGAACAAGAAATCAACCCGTGTGCTGAAGAAGGAACTGGAAAAGATTGAGAATAAGGCATCGGTTTTGCGGACGAGAGAGTTCAACGGTTTCAAGATGTCTCCGCGTGTGTCACGCCGTCTTGACATCTATGCACAAGAACGTATGGCAATAGAAACTATATTATATGAAAGAGAGCATGAATAAAGAACAAGAACGAAAGCGCATAGGCGATAGGATTGCCGCCTTGCGCATGGCGAGAGGGATGACACAGCAGCAACTGGCCGACATGGCAGGGCTGGCGCAGCAGAACCTCGCAAGGGTAGAGACGGGCAGGTACTCGTCAAGACTTGACACGCTGGCTGCGATTGCCGATGCGTTGGGGTGTCAAATAGATTTTATCATTAAGGATGGTGAGTAGCCATCCTTTTTTTTATGTTCGTTTTATGATATCGTTTTATGATGGGCAATAAAAAAAGCCCGTCGGGATGGGGACGGGCGAGACGGGCGGTATGGTTTCTCTCGAAACGGATAATTACCTTTAAACTTTTACCGATGCAAAGGTACGAATAATTCCCGAATGTGCCAAATCAGAATAATAACTTTTAACAAAAAATAGTGTGCTTAAAAAGCACACTATAAATACACTAAAATGGTGTCCCTATGGTGCCCCTAATTATCACCATTTTCCCAAATCATTCCCAAGACTTTCCCAAATCATTCCCCGTTCAAATTGTCGATAATCTTCCGTATGGCTTCATCCGCGTGGCGTTGCATGATGCGCACATAGTTAAAGATTGGGCGGTTACGCTTCACGGACTGGCCGATGCAATACTCCAGCGTTTCAAGGGTAATGCCGATGTCGAAGCCATGTTGCACGAAGGACTTACGGGCAGTGTATGGGCTGACGCGGCGTTTTATCCCGACGTGCGTGGCGGTTTCCTTTATTGAGCGGTTGATGAAAGCAACCTTCGAGTGGAAGTTATTGCCAAACGGAAGCACCAGCAGCCCCGTCTTTTTATCCATATAGCGGTCGATGATTGCACGCGCCTCGGGTTGGATGGCGAATACCGTGCGGCTGTCCCCGTGCTTTGTGTTGCGCGTCTTGTGGCGGATGTAGTCGAGAACAGGATTGCGGAAGTCATACGCCAGCAGGTCTACAAGGTTCATCCCACCGAGATAATAAGAGAGAATGAAGATGTCACGGGCAGCGGCGTGTCGGAAGTTCTTCGTCTGAGCGTCGCGCATGGCTCGTAGCTCTTCCACGCTGATGTCAAGTTCTCGGTCGCGTGACGACGGCATAGAGAAGTTCGTGAACGGGTTGATGTCGTAATGTACCCGTCCGAGTCGGCTGGCGCGGTTGATGACTGTGCGCAGCCCTGACAGGTAGAAGGCTTGCGAGGTGGAGGTAAGTCCCAGGGAGCGCAGGTAACGGGCATAGTCCGAGATAGTGACAGGCGTAATCGTGGACAGGAACACGTCACCGCGCATAAACTCGGTGAATGGTGCGATGTCATTCTGAATTACCTTGGCATAGGTGTGACGGTTGTCCTGTTCCAGTTCCGACACGAACTCGGTTACGATTTCATTAAGCGTTGCATCCGTGGCCGTGGGACGCATGGAGAGCAGCACCTTGCGGAGTTCTTTACAGGTGTAGTTATTCGGATTGACCACGCGAGACAGGCGGTTGTTGTAGTCGGCCAGCAGCTTCGATAGTTCAAGGTTGATGGCCATAGAGTTGCTGCCGCGCACGACCACGCCACGATGGAAGTCAGAGTAGGAGCTGACCGAGTAGGGCGTTACGATGTAGGTCGTCTCGGACTTGTGACCGATGGCCAGCCGTATCTTGTAGCTACCATCCTTCGCCCGTTGCCGTTTCAGAATTGCAAGTTTGATTACTACCATGAGAAGCAAGTTTTTTAACTCGCCCGACCGTCCAAAAGTGGACGTAAGGCGGTTGTGGGGTTATTCTTTGACGAGAGCCGCGAACGCCCTGCAACCCGTGTTCCTGCGCGTGGTGGAGGGTTTCGGATCCGTCAGGGTGTCGGTTTGGCTTAATTCTCGTGCAAAAATATACAAAACTGGCCGAAACGACTTGTGTACGGGCGTTGCAGAATTTGGAGAAACCCCGAAAAACTCGTTTTAAACCCGCCTAAGCGCGTTTTAAGCCCTCGGTGGGGTAATTGTCCGCCGAGATAATTTGACGCGCTTAGACGCGATTCCTGCCAAAAATAGCTACATCTGTTCACGGTGTAGACATCCCACAACTTTGTACAGGTACAGGACACTCTCTCGGTCGATGTCGTAGGGTGGCAAGGTGGCATCCTCGGCGGTGAGATGCAGTCGCTCGTTGTCGCCCTGAATGACCTTGCGGATGATACGATCAGAGCTGGTGACGATGATGTATGCACGTCCGTACTCGATAGCGTTTAGAGGGATAGGCCGCACAAAGATGATGTCACCAGCGTTGTAACGAGGCCGCATTGCGTCGCCGTACATAGACACACCGATGCAGCCTGTCAGCATTGGGATGTTCACATATTCCACGACCTTGTTCTCAGCCGCTTCAAGGGCGAGGCCGAGGCTGTCGCCGATGCGGATGTCAATGATTGGCTGTCGGCCAGTCCATTGCGGCACAGGCATATCCGAGTGGAAGAGTTCCTGTCCCAGCGCGTGGTTGATGTCTTCAAGAAAAGAGGTCTTCACCTCGCCAGCATTCAGGCGAGAGTTGAGGGTCTGCGGCGATATGCCCAGTTTGTCCGCGAGCTGGCGGAGGTTGATGCGCTCGGAACGCAGGATGTATCTCACCTCGTTCCCCGATAGATTCCTTTTCATCTTTAAAAATGTTTTAAAAATAAAGTGTTTCTAATTAAAAATGTTTAAAAATAAAGAGTATTCCATTGTTATAAAGGAAAATGTTTATAAATTTGCAACGGTAATCAAGGTTTGCGCTGCAAAGATAAAGAAAATCCTTTAAAGTTGCAATACCTCAAAAGTGGTAATTTTCAAAAATTATGGTAATCATGAAAAAGAATGTATTAAGCTACACGACGTCGTGGATTAACAGGAACTTCCGCATTAAGGTCTACGGTCGTGACGAGAACGGCAAGCGTATCAACAAGCTGGTGGGTGTGTCAGGCATCCTGAAACTGATTGGCGCGGAGTTATTCAACAAGTTCATCAAGAGAGCCGTGGACTGCATGATGGACAGCTGCGTGTGCAAGCTCCGCCGAGGTCTGAAAGTCACTTTATATGTCAAATAACTAAAACCCAAAAAGCAATGGAAGAGAACAGCAAGAACACGGCCAACGTGGCCGAAGTGAGTGTAGAAGAACTGCGTCAGCGTATCGACTATTTGGAAGTCGAGAACCGAGACCTGCAAGAGAAGGCAGCAATGAACTTCAAGTGGTGGCAGGACGCGTGCGACAGGCTGACCAAGATGCAGACGAAGATGCAGGCAGTTAAGAACCTTATCAATGTATTGTTTGAAGATGAACAAAAGTAAGCAAGGCTTCGCGTACACGATACGCGAATTGAAGAAAGGGCAGATGGTGGCCTTCCCCGTGAAGAACTACTCCACCGTCTGCTCGACGGTCACACGTTTCAACACCGAGTACAAGGCCGAAGGCCGCAAGTACAGGGCGAAAGTGCAAGACCTGTCCGTGATTGTCACGCGGCTGGCGTGAGGCTGACGAGAGCCGAGTTGAGGGTAGTGATGGCCATTGCGCGAGGGATGACCGACAAGGAGGTTGCAGCGCGGTTGTGTCGGAGCTACCACACTATCAGGACGCAGAAGCGTGAGGTGTACCGGAAACTCGGTTTGAGGAAGGACACGGAACTGGTAATTTGGGCTGTATGCAGAACGCTCCATCTGCACGACGGCCTGAGAAGAGTACGGGAGCAAGGTATAACAATTATCGCAGATGCAATACACAATCAGAGAAACGGATGCGCAACGGTTGGAGACGATATACCGCGTCATGAACGACAAGGTATTCGGTTTCCGTGCAGCCGAGAAAATCGTGGGCGGTCGCGCACGGTTGCAGAAGTTGATTGTCGATGGCAAGGTGAGAGCCACAAAGGGGAATGCGCAAGCCCAAAATGGCAAGTGGTTGTGTAATGCCAGCGATGTATTAAGAAATGCGTATGAAAGATTTTAGAAACTGGTTAGGCAAGAAGAGCGACACGTTCTCGGCGTTGATGGAAGAGGATGTCACCATCCGCGAGGTGTTGCTGGTGCATGGGATAGTATTGTGTGGTTGCGGTGCTGCCGTGGTAGCCGCCACCTCATTGAGTGCCACGGTAATGTTCCTCGGTGCGGCCGTTTGGCTGGCGTGGAAGCTGAACAAGTATAGCCATGACTGATTATCAATTAGAGAAGTTCTGCGAGCGCAACCCCGATTGTGGTTGTAATTGCATGAAGTGTCCTGCGTTCATCAGCAATATGCGCTATGAGATGGGCTGGGATGAAGACGGCGACAGGTATAGAGAGGATGACGATGAGGACTAAGACGTTTACCAAGAATACGCACGGGATTTCTATCGCCAAGTGCTGCGCGTCGTGCAAGTTCAACAACGGTGTGGCCGACAAGGCTGGCTTGCGGCGTATCTGCCAACAGGGCGAGGGCAACGTCAAGCCGAGTGACTATTGTCGGACGTGGATGATGAAACCTGAACTGGATAACGTCGGTCTCGGCGGTGGGCGCGTGAAGAAAAAGTCCTACATCGACTTCGTGAACAACAACATCATGAAGCTGTCGTTATCGGACATCCGTGCTGAGTTTGAGAAGAAGAACGGAAGTAGGTATATGTAGTCAATTTATTAACTAAAACATCAATTTTATGAAGAAAGAAGAAAAGAACGTGTTCGGCGTGTTGAATGCCATCAACTGCAACGGACACACGGAGAAGAAAAACGGTCTGACCTACCTTGCATGGGCGTGGGCTTGGCAGATGGTCAAAGAGAACTACCCGACAGCAACCTACACCATCTATGAGAACGCGGATGGGATGAACTACCACACCGACGGGCGGACGTGCTGGGTCAAGACGGGCGTAACGATTGAAGGCTTGGAGCATATCGAATACCTCCCCGTGATGGACTATCGTAACGCGTCCATACCAAAGGACAAGGTGACAAGCATGGACGTGAACAAGGCCATTCAGAGGAGTCTGACGAAGGCCTGTGCGCGTCACGGTCTCGGCTTGTATATCTACGCTGGCGAAGACCTGCCGAGCGGTGAGGCCGAGAAGATGAGTGCAGACGACGAGGCCGACTTTGAGCTGGCGTGCCAGCGCATGAAGGAAGCAAAGAACCGCGACGAGTTGGTAGCGATTTGGAATGACTGTCCGAAGTTCCATACCCGTCAGGAGTTCGTGGACAGGCTGAATGCAAGACAGGCAGAGTTATCGAACAATTAAAGAATGAACGTATGGACCTTTTGAAAATCGTTGATACGCAGTATGTGCCGGTAGACAAGATTGACTTTATCGGCATCGACAACGACGACAGGCGGAATCTTTTGATTCACACCGTTGGGGATAAGACTATCATCAATCATTATACATCCGTAGAGCAATGTATGAGAGAGTTCAATTATGTTGTACAATTTTTAAAATCAGGACAATGACAAAAGAAGAAATCAGAGATGCGTTCAAGCCGCAGGTCGTGGCCACGCGTCAGGAGTTAGACATCAGGATGAACGAACTCTCGTTGAACCGTAACGCGATGATGAAGCCGTTGCAGGAGCGTTTGGACGCGCTGAACAAGAAGAAGCTCAACCTTCGCATTGAGATGTGCGCTATGCGAATACAGCTGGACACGATAAAACGGGAGTCCACGGAGATTGAACATGATCAGCGAGAGTGGAAGGAGTTTTATAAGCAGCTCCGTTACGATTGGCAGGCGTTGAACCCGATAGAAAGGCTTGAAGATGACGGTGGCGTTTAGGAACGACGAGATAGCGGAACTCTATCGCATGGTATCATGGTGGTGTCATGGTCATTCAAACACCTTCCATTATATCAAGGCAGCGATAGAGAGCCGCTACCCTGAGATAGCAGAACACAACAAAGAAGAGTTTGAATGATGGGCAAGTTATATCAGATAGCGGAAGCAGACGCGCATGACGCGGCTCTCCGCATTCGTAACAGCGTCGGCATCATCTACACCAGCAACGACCTTATGATGCACCAGAACGGCTTTATCAACGGCTATCGCGCCGCGCTGGCCGAGGTGCAGAGAAAGACGAAGGACGTGAACAGCGTACTGATAATGAAAGATAAGATACAACAAATTATTGAAGAACTATGAAGAAAGAAGAACTGAGAAAGTCGCCCGTGGTGTTCCACGACAAAGAACACCGCTACGACCTTGAAGGACAAGACCTCCACGGGATTACACCAATCATTGCGTGGCTATTCCCTGAGACCTACGCCGACATACCAGCCGATGTATTGGAACGGGCGAAGCAGCGCGGCACTATGATACACGCCAAATGTCAGATGGCCGACAATATGGGTGTTGTGGACTGCGACGAGGTGAAGGCGTATGTCGAGTTGCTGCGCGAGAACGGCCTGACACCTATTGCAAGCGAGTACACCGTGAGCGACGAGGTGGCCGTGGCATCGAATATCGACAAGGTGTTTGAGGACGGTAGCATTGCCGACATCAAATGCACCAGCAAGATACACGTCCCGAATGTCACGTTGCAGCTGAACATCTACGCAGCCCTGTTCAAGATGCAGAACAACCGCGACGTGAACAAGATGTACGTCATTTGGTTGCCGCGCGAGATATACGGCAAGCCGTGCATCAAGGAGGTGGAGAGGATTCCCGAAGACGTGTGCGCGTTCATCGTGGCCGAATATCTTGACGGGCATTCGTATGAGGCCGCAAGAGCCAAGTGGGACGCGCTGGGCATCGGTGACGAGAATGCCATGCCAAAGGTCATCATGCAGACCTGTTCCGAGCTGGCGAATATCCGTAGGCAGATAGAGACGTTGAAAGCCCGTGAGGACGAGTTGAAGACGTTATGGCTGGAAGCGATGCAGGAGGCTGGCGAGAAGAAGACGGGCAACGCATTCGTGACCGTCACGCGTAAGGATGCAGGTGTCAGGGTGTCGGTCGATACGAAGCTGTTGAAAAGCGACTACCCCGACGTGTATGCCAAGTGCATGAAAGAGAGCAAGACAAACGAAACACTTTTAATCAAGTTCAAAGATGAGTAATACAATCACGGGTATGGTGCTGGGTGTGCGCGACACCGAGTATGTCATGGGGAAAGACCCTCAGAACCCATTTAAGAAGCGCAAGGTTATGTTAGACTGCACACGCCGCGACCAGTACACGGGTGAGCGCAGCGAGTATGAGAACACGCCTGTCATTGAGTTCACGGGCGACAAGGTTGCCGAGTTGGACAAGTGCAAGGCAGGTGACATCGTGGAAGTGAAATTCGCGGTCGAAGGCCACAACTACACGGGCAAGGATGGCCAGCCGAGGAACTACACGGGCATCAGGGGCTATGAACTGGCGGTGATACGTTCAGAGCAGCCGAAGCCAGCACCAGCACCGCAACCGAGAAAGAACGACCTACCCTTCTGATATGGCAAGGAAGTACACTTTCAACACCCTCCGCATAGTGTGTCTGCGTAACGATGAAGTCACCGATGACGACGCTTTCTTCGTGGACATATTGGCGGATGGTGTCAGTACGATGAAGTTAGACGATAGCAAGACGGCGGAGGTGGCGGAGTTCCTGTTCGATTTCATGCAGAAGTTCTCAGACCTTTGCGTCGATGCGTATAAAAAGAGAAAAGCCGATGAAGCAGGTACGAATGACGAAGGCAGCAGGGACGCTGACGTTTGACACGCCGCTGGACTATGTTCTCGGCACGTTGCGGAACGGTGTCTACGACATCAGCATCAAGGCCGTGAAGGAGAGGCGCAGCTTGCCGCAGAATGATTTGATGTGGCTATGGCTGACGTGTATCGAGGTCGAGACAGGAACGCCACGCGATGACGTGTATGCGTATTATTGCAAGAAGTTCCTCGCCCGTCCCGTCACCATCGGCGGCAAGACAGAGTGGGTGGTGGGTAGCTCGTCGAAGCTGAACAAGGACGCGATGACGGAATTCTTAAACAAGATACAGGCCGATGCGGCCACGGAGTTGGGGATAACGTTACCCTCGCCCGAAGACAGGTTTTTTGAGACATTTAGAAACGAATACGAATAAACAACAACCATTATGAGCAGAACAACAAAAAAAGTAGCGAGAGCAAATCTTTTCGCAATGATGACCGCGATGTGGTCAGAAATCAACAACAAGGGCGCAGACCCTTACACTATCAATCTGACGAAGTATGCCAGCAAGTATCATGTCGGCAAGATGAAACGTGAACTGATTTTGCCGTACCTCATACAACCATCTTGCCCGACATACGAACAGGCTTGCAAGTTCCGCAAGGAGTTCAGCGACTACACTAACAAGACGTGCAAGAAACAAAGAGCCGTTGAGCAGCAGCTATTCAATGAGAAGGGGCTGACTATTGCCGAGGCTATCGAAGTTCTGAAAGGTCACGGGTACGTTGTATTAAAGTCTGTGTAGCGATGGCAGAGTTGATTAAACAAGACGGGAATATCGAGCAGGTTAGACCAGCCAACGGTCGTGACTTCACGCTTGAAGAGCTGCAAGCGTATTGTGGTGGCTATGTGCAGGAGGTCTCCCTGCGCGATGGTCGCGTGATGTGGTGCAACGAGGATGGCAAGGTGTACGGGCTTGAACTCAACGAGCGTGCCACCGCCATTGCCGAGGATGCTGGCGCGTTGCTGGTCGGTGACTACGTTGTCGGTGACGTGCTGATATGTAAAGACAAGGAGGTGCTATGAGACAAATTGAGAGTGCCGTACAAACGGCGTGCGTGACGTGGTTTCGTTTCCGTTTTCCAAAGCTGGAGCCGCTTTTCTTCGCAGTCCCAAACGGCGGCTACCGTTCGCGTATCACGGCGGCGAGGATGAAGGCCGAGGGAGTGCGGCGTGGTGTTGCTGACCTGATTCTCCTCGTTCCCCGTCATGGGTATGCCAGCCTGTGCATTGAGATGAAGACGCGGACGGGCAGGCAGAGCGACGCGCAGAAGGAGTTCCAGAGGGCTGCGGAAGGCGAGGGCAACAGGTATGTCGTTTGTCGGTCTTTCGACGAGTTTAGGAAAGTTATTGAAGAATATTTAAAGTAAAAGAAACATGAAATTGATAAAAGTACGCGAGGCTGCAGAAAGGCTTGGAATTAGCCGACAAACCATCGAGAATTGGGGCAAGAGTGGCGTGTTGGATATACACAAGATTAGCAAGAATTCTCATTATGTGGATGCTGAGACTATCGACGCGCTTGCGAACACGATGCAAGATGTCGAGAATACGAGGAAGTTATTGAAACAGGAGCAAGAAAAATTAGAAGAAGATTACCGAAAGGAACGCCAGTTACGTCGAGACGTTGAGCGTGAATTGTTTGTCGGTGGCATACTTTGTTCTGCCGTTTGTTGCAAAGAGTTCTATTTAAGCATTCCGATGATGTTATGCGAGATTGGACTTATTAGAGACGTTGAATGCGTGATCATGTGCAAGATTATCGGTGGTCAGGGTGTCAGTTCGATAGCAGAAGAATACAGGTTGTCACGTTCTCGCATTCTTCAAATATTCACCAAAGGATGCAGAAAGGCTCGTGAGCTATCAGGTATTAAGGAGCAATTATATGAACTTCAAGAACTAAGGCAGGAAAATAACAGGATGAAAGAAGAAATTAAAATGATGGCCAATGAGTTGAAGATGCGCCTGAAAGCCGAACAGGAATTAAAAGAAATGGATGAAGCAGAGCGTATTAAGCGCGTCGAGGAATCAGACGCTTTATTAAAACTCTACAACACAAGGGTGGAAGATTACTATCAGTTATCTATTCGTACACGGAATATCCTGATAAACGCAGGCGTTAAAACCATCGGCGACCTTGCCAAACTAACGCGTCACGATTTTAGGTGTCTCAGAAATGCAGGAAAGAAAAGTCTTATGGAATTAGAAGAATTCCTTAATTCTATCGGTGTTTCTTTCGGAACAGATGTCGATAAAGTATATCATGAACATATAGCATTATATTTATCATCAAAAGAGACCTAAAACCCGTTTAACCGCATTCTAAGCCCCTCTGCCGCGTTTTCTCGGCGCGGATGATAAATTACACGTCTGAGATAAAATAACGTGGCAGGGTCGATTTAAATGAGAAATAAGCATGAGTTACGGAGAATTAGTCATGCCGCCGATATACGATGGCGTGAACAGGGTGACGGGTAGGTTTATGAAAGGCCATGTCCCTGCGAACAAGGGCAAGAAATGGGACGAGTACATGAGCAAGCGGTCGCAGAGACGATGCCGCAAGGGGTGGAACAACCTTGACCAGTACAGGCCGAAGAAACGTCCTGACACGGCTGGGCGGTGCAGACGTACCCTCGTTGCCGTGATGGATGACGGTTCGTGGAAGGTGTTTGACTTCTCCCGGGAGGCGGTGGCGTGGATGGGTGCGCATGGAGTCGTGTGCAACCGTGAGAACATCGGTCGGTGTGCGCGTCTGAACGAGAGCAAGCGGCGGAGGTACGGTGTACACCCACAGAGTGACGACCATCGGTACAAGGGTGTCAGGTGGTATTACGACGACAACAGCGCGTGGATGAGAAAGATTAAAAATATTTAAATCTAAAAGCCAAAAGCAGCATGGTAAAGAATTTTTTTATAAATTTGCAACGTCAAAACTTAGTGCGGCACACGGCCGCTGCTTTTGGGCAGCGTTTTTTGTGTCATTTTCGTTGGAATAAACATACCGCATCGTGTGGGGT
>Ga0310691_10002286_pt1 | contig 25943 bp, 27 predicted proteins | sample 176DNAGHGlowgp2_FD_203887 | JGI IMG/M metagenome (GOLD analysis project Ga0310691, IMG submission 203887) | Sheep rumen microbial communities from Palmerston North, Manawatu-Wanganui, New Zealand - 1766 DNA GHGlow gp2 (v2) (version 2) | ecosystem: Host-associated > Mammals > Digestive system >...
TTGACATTGATTTACCAGGAATGAAGAAAGACAATGTTAAAATAAGTTTAGAAGATGGATATTTAACAATTCATGCTAAACAAGAAAATAAAAATGATGAAAAGGATAAACATGGTAAGTATATTAGACGCGAAAGATATTATGGTGAAGCATCACGTAGCTTCTATGTTGGAGATGAAGTTAAAGAAGAAGATATCAAAGCTAAATTTGAAGATGGAACATTAAAGATTGAAGTTCCTAAAAAAGAAAACAAACAAATCAATAATAAAAAGTATATCGAAATCAAATAATGAATTGCAAAAGGATTGGTTTAATCCTTTTGTTTTTTATAATTAAAAATTTTCTAAAAAAAGAAATATATCTAAAGATTAAGATATTACGATAAATGATTAATTGATTAATATTCTCATATTTTATAAAAAAAATGACAAAAATAGTACTTAAAATACAAATAGTTACCTGCCAACAAACCTTTGCAAATAAAGGAAATACGCATAATATTATAAGTATGGATAATATACTAAATGGCGCCGCATGTGGCTCAGGGAAAAAATATAAATACTGCCACGGAAAGAAATAAAAAAGATTATTAAAAGACTCAATATGAGTTTTTTATGTTATACTGATAATAGGTGATAGCATGAAAAAACCAATTAGAAAAGGGCTTATAATATCAATAATAACTGGATTGCTTTATGTTTCTTATATGATATATACGTGTATTATGGCAAATAAAGGCTATGTTGATACAGCAACAGGTGTATATGTTTATGAGAAATATTATTTAACCGGTATTGATATGATATTAGTTTTTTTATCAATTCCGTGTTTTCTTATAAGTATAGCTACTGGAATATCAAGTATAGTAACCGATTTTAAAGCAAACGAAAGAAAAAGTGCTATTATTACTATCGTTGGGTTAATCTTTCTATTGTTTTTTAATTTTGGTGGAATAAGTCTTATTAACGATGCTTTTGCTCCACCAAAAGATGCTAAAGAAAAAGCAACAAAATGTGAACAATCAATAGAATGTTATAAAAATGATGATATAGCTTTTTGTGTGTATAAAGGTGAAACAATTAAGTGTCCTATTGTTGTGGTTGAGAACAAGATAAAAGAAAATAAAACAGTATCTTAGTATGTGGTTAATAAATAAAAATGCAATTATGACTAGATGAAAAATCTAGTTTTTTTATGATATAATTTGTTTGTATAGTTAGGCATTATTATGAAATGGATATATTCTAAAAAATTAAAACTATATATAAGCTTGGAACCATTAAAAATTGATTCTAATGTTATCAATGTTGCAGAAAAAAACGATCTCTAAAAATCCAGAACACATCAAAGATAATTTAAATATATTTGATTTTGAAATATCAGAAGAAGATATGAAAAAAATTGATGAATTAGATAAAAACACACCATTTTATAATCAAACTGATGAAAGTTTGGATGGCTTTGCAAATTGGAATCTAGACTTTGATGCACAAAAATAAAAGGAAGATTAAGATATTACGATAAAGATTAATTGATTAATATCCTTATATTATGTATAATAACAGCGACAAAGAAAATATAGGATATGCTAGAAATTTGTGCACATTTTGTGCACATTAGATGAATATTTTATATAAAAAATGACAAAAATAGTACTTAAAATACAAAAAGTTACCTGCCCACAAACCTTTGCAAATAAAGGAAATACGCATAATATTATAAGTATGGATAATATACTAAATGGCGCCGCATGTGGCAGTGAAAAGAAATATAAGAACTGCTGTGGAAAGTAGAACAATAAAAAAGACCAATTAAGGTCTTATTATTATGCAGTGGTATAAATCTAATAGTAATTGATTTATTAAGACACTGAATATGAAGATTATAGTATTGAAAGTCGTTAAGACTTTCTTTTTTTCTAGTTTTGTGGTATAATGTATCTACTTTTTAAAAAGGGGTTTTTGAAATGGTTGCAAATGAGTATTATAAAAAATATCTATATGGGAAATTAGACTTAGTATTTAATGAAAACGGAGATAAGACTGCCAATAATTTTTCTATTGAAAGCAGGAAAAAATCAGATAATCAAAATAACGATGATTATAGATATGCTACTCCAATAGATATTAATTTAGATGAAGCATTTAGACTTATTCCAGATATAAAATCTTATGATGTTTTAAAAGAGAGACATAATGCCATAAAATTAGGTAATGGAATAGTTGGAGTAAAGACAAGGGATGGATGGTATTTTCCACAGCTAAATCTTGTAACTAATTGCCCAGTTGATCACATTCGTTCATTTAGTAATGGTTATTTCTCTATAGGTGGAAATCTGTACAATCAAGATAAAATACTAATTTTTAGAAAAGATAATTATTTATCTAGTGATCGTGGATTCTACGATTTTTATAGTGATAAGTTCTTCTTATATAGAACAAATAATAGGTTTGATAGTTTTTTATTAATTGATATGAATGGTAATCCTTTTAATACTAGAAGCGGAGTATTTCATCCAGAGATAAAAAAGCAATGTCTTTTAGTAAGAGATAAAGATGCTTATTTTTTTGGTGAAACAGTAAGAAGATATATAGTTATATTAAAAGATGGTACGGTATTTAAAAATGGTAAAAATTTTAGTGTATATGATGAGATGGGAGACTGTTTAATTCTTGCTGATAAAATAGAATTTCCTGGATATTATAGAAAATCTGTTAATAGCAGTGATTTATATCTAATACTTCCAAATGGAAAACCATTAAATACTGAAAAATCTTATGAATCATTCTCAAAGGTAAATAATAAACTTATAATAGCAAAGAAAAATAGTCATTATACTATTTATAATATGGATGGTAATAGAATAACTAATGAAGAATTTAGAAAAGTAACACCTTTTGGAATAAACAATCAACTAATATGTGTTGGATTAGATCATAAAGAATATGTATTAGATGAAGATGGGAAAGTATTTTCTAATAGAGGTTATGATTTAATTACACTTATTAATCAAGATTATGCTCAAGTTAGAGATAATGGTGAGTATTACATTATAGATAAAAATGGTAAAAAAATTCATAGTAATGGTAAGAAGGAATATGAACCTCTTTATATTTATAACAATATAATTACATCTGGAGATAATAAATTTATTGTAGTTCAAGATGAAAGATTAGAAAAAGCTAATGTTCAAAAGAATTTATTTGGATATACATATAACAATGGTAATGAAACAGTACATGTTAAATATCGTCCAGTAATGTTATATGGTGATTGTCAAGTACTATGTATTAGTAATAAAAAAGAATTCTATTTATATAATTTAATGACTAAAAAATATACAAATATCGGATATATAACTAGTATTCACTATAATGAATCATTTATTGAGAGTCATGGTAAAGTGTTATTCCCATATAATGAGAAACTATTAGATATTACTGATTACTATAATGAAAAGTTATTAAAGAAACCTACTATTAGATATAACAGTAATGCTGGAGATATCCAAACTAAAGATGAATATATAAATGAGAATAAGGGTGACCTTGCTTTGCTACAACTTAGAGAAGATCTTGAAAATGAAAAGCAAGCAGAAGAGCATAGAGAAGCTGAAAAGAGAATGAAAGAAAAGAGAGCTAAAGAAGAAGCTGAAAGAAAAACTCTTCTTGCTAAACAAGAACAAGAAAGAATTGTTAGAGAAACTGCTGAAAAGAAAAGAAGAGAAGAAGAACAAAACAAAGCATTAAAGAATGGTTACTTAGCTCAAATGAAGGAGCTCCATAAAAAACTAAAAGAATTAGATAATACTATAGAAATTCCTAGAATACCAGTAAATGATCTTTTAATAGATTGTGGAGATTATAAAAAAATTAATCCAGCATATGTTGATTATTTAGATATTGTCGACTTATCTCATGAAACTTTTGAAAATGTTAAAATGTCTGGTGGGTTAAATTTTGAGGGAAGCAATATTAGATTTGATCCACAAGCAGTTTATAATAAAAACTTGAGTGGAAGTAATTTCACTGGAATATATTTTTCACCATTTACTGACTTTACTGATGTTAATATTATTGGAAGTACTTTCTCATTTGATAATGATAGTTCTACAATTGATATGTTTAACTCATCTATAGCAAGTTCATATTATGATGATACTACTACAATAAATGGAAAGCCAGTAGATGAATATCTAAAAGGAGAAACAGTTAATAAATCTTCTGAAAAACGTTTAGAAATAAAACGTTCTACTAATTAATAAAATAAGAATACCTATACAGGTATTCTTTTTGTTATAATATTTATAGGAGGGTTTTATGAATAAAGATGTTTTTAATGTTGAGTTAAGTAGATTTAAAAATTCTAATGTAAGAGAAAGTACTGAAACAATATTAGATATGCTTCCTGATTATTTCTATGAAATACCAGCTTCATCAACTGGTAAATATCATCCAGCTTTTTCTTTAGGAGAAGGTGGGCTTGTAAGACATGTTAAAGTTGCCATGAGAACGCTTGAAGAAATGTTTAGAGATACAGCATTTGGAGAGTATGATGACTATACTAAAGATTTAATGAGAATGGCACTTTTACTTCATGATGGTTTCAAATCAGGATTAACTAATACTGGTCATACAGTATTTGAACATCCAGTACTTATGAGCAACTTCATTTTAGATAATAAAGATAAATTATCTATTAGTGAAGATGATGCAGAATTTGTTTCAAGATTAGTATTAACTCATATGGGCCCATGGAATATCGATAAGCAAGGCAATGTTGTTATGCCAGTGCCAGAAACAAGAGAAGAATTAACAGTACATCTATGTGATTACATAGCATCTAGAAATTACTTAAATGTTAGCTTTGAAGATAATGAAATAGTTGATAGTGCAGATAGAGGCAAAGTATTATCTTTAAAAAGACGAGGAACAAATAATTAAAGTCATATAAATATGACTTTTTTATTTATAAAGGTTGATATTATTGAAATAATTATCTAAAATTAATATTAACTATTAGAAATATTATTAGGAGGAAATTTATGAAGACACTTATTGTAGGTCAGTCAGGTGGACCAACTTCTGTTATTAATGGTTCACTTGCTGGAGTATACTATGAAGCTAAGAAAAAAGGTTTTGATAAAGTATACGGAATGTTAAATGGAATAGAGGGGTTATTAAAAGAACGTTTTATAGATTTAGATGAATATTTTGAAGATGAGAATAATCTTGAATTATTAAAGAGAACTCCATCATCATTTTTGGGAACATGTCGTTTTAAATTAGGAAAGATTGAAGATCATGAAGATACTTATGAAAAGATTTTTGAAATACTAGATAAGCATTCGATTAATTCTTTTATTTATATTGGTGGAAATGATTCTATGGACACTGTAGAGAACTTATCTGATTATGCAGTATCACACAAGAAGAAACAAAACTTTATTGGAGTACCAAAAACTATAGATAATGATTTACCAATTACAGATCATTGCCCTGGATATGGTAGTGCATGTAAGTATATTGCTACAACAATGAGAGAAATTGTGCAAGATAATAGCTGCTATGGAGATACTAAACCAACAGTAGCAGTTGTAGAAATAATGGGAAGACATGCTGGATGGTTAACTGCAGCAGCAGCACTAGCAAAAGATGATAGTTGTCCTGGTGTTGATGCTATATATTTACCAGAGGTATCATTCGATATAGATAATTTTGTTAAAGAAACAGAAGAGCTATTGAAGAAAAAGTCTAATGTAGTAATAGCCGTTTCTGAAGGAATAAGAACAGAAGATAGAAGATTCGTTTGTGAATTATTAGATACTAACTTACAAACAGATGCATTTGGTCATAAAGAATTAGTAGGATGTGCTGATGCATTAGGTAGAATATTAAGAGATAGATTAGGAATTAAAGCAAGACCTATTACATTATCAACATTGCAAAGAGCAGCATCTCATTTGGCCTCTAAAACAGATCTTGATGAAGCTTTTAACTGTGGAAAGAAAGGTGCTGACTTAGCATTCGATGGTGAATCAGGAAAGATGGTTTATATGGATAGAGTATCTACTAATCCATACAAGATTGAATATAAAGTATTTGATGATATCCATAAGATTGCTAACTTAGAAAAGAGATTACCACTTGAATGGATAGATGTAGAAAATAACTACGTTAAACAAGAATTAATAGATTATATTAGACCATTAATTCAAGGAGAAGTTGAACAAATATATAAAGATGGGCTTCCACAACATATTACTTTAAAGAAATAATAAGAGACCTATAAAGGTCTCTTTCTTTTTATGATATAATTAATATGGTGAAAATATGATTAAAAAAGTATTTAGAACAATTATTATTTTAATATTTTTAATTATTATTACTACAGTTGCTATTAATTTATATATGTGTTTATCTGTTAAAGATCAAATTGTAGATGAATATAAAGATAATTATGATGCAATACTTGTTTTAGGAGCAGGTATAAGAGGAGATAGACCTAGTCCTCTACTTAAAGAAAGATTAGATAAAGCTATAGAAATATATAAAAAAGGTACTTCTAAAAAAATTATTATGAGTGGTGATCATGGAACTAAAGAACATGATGAAGTAAATGTAATGAAGAGTTATGCTATTGAAAATGGAGTCCCTTCAGAAGATATATTTATGGATCATGCAGGATTTTCTACTTATGAAAGTATTTATAGAGCTAAAGAGATATTTAAAGCAAATAATATAGTAATAGTTACTCAAGAATATCATCTTTATAGAGCACTTTATATTGCTAATAGATTAAATGTTACTTCTGTAGGAAGCAATGCTTCTACTATGAGACTAGGAGGCCAAACTTATAGAGATTTAAGAGAAGTACTTGCACGTAATAAAGATTTTATAACTTGTATTTATAAACCAAAACCTACTTATATGGGTGAAATAATACCTATAACTGGTAATGGAGATATAACTAATGATAAATAGGAGATATTTATGGGATGGTTTGATGATAATAAAAAAAATAAGAAGGAAGAACCAAAAGGATTATTTGATTTAATTTGGGGAAATAATAAAAAAGAAGAATATACTGATAAAGAACTAGATGCTTATGGATTAGAGGACTGGCAAAAGAAGGAAGTAAAAAAAGGTAATTATGACCCTTGGAACTTCGAAGAAGAAGATCTTGAAGATGATGATTATTATAAAGATGAAGAATAATAAAAAGAACCTTTAGGTTCTTTTTTTATGCTGTAACTGATCCTCCAGTTTTATATACTTCTTTAGCTAGGAATTTTTTAGTGGCTCCTCTTGCAAAGTAGTTACCACCTTGTGCAAATAAGTCTCTTGCATGTCCTCCTGACGCTCTTGATTGACCGAGTGTTTGTATCTTTCCATCTACACAGTCAAGTACTAGTATTTTATCTGGTGTTAAATCTTTATAACTCTTAACACTAGAATCGAATCCAACTACTGTAACTAAGTGTCTTAATCCTTCACTAGATCTAACTTGTGTTGCTTGAAGAACTGTTGGTCTTCCTGCAACTGCTTCGTTATATATATATTGAAGTATTGGCTCTCTATTTGGTGATTTTACATAATCGTTAATTCTAGTAGCAGGAGATCCTTCTGTTTCTTTCATCGCATTTCTTGACGTATATGTTCCTCTAAGCATATCTACACAGTAATACTGAGATAGTAACATACATTCTCCTCCAAGAAGTCCTGCATTTTGATGTAGTCCATTCTTTTGAACATACTTCTCATAGTCTAAACAGTTAATCTTAGTATTACATACCATAAACTTCTTACCATTAACTGTTACTTCGATCATTTTTCCATCAGTACCAGGTACAACTCCTCCAATCTGTGCTGTTCCAGTTTCTCCTTGAGTTGTATCAGTGCCACTAGGAGCAGCCGCTTCAACTTTTTTAAAGTCTGCCACACTTCCATCCAGACTTTTAATCTCATTAGCAAGAGCATCACACTTTTGAACGTATTCTTCACATTTCTTTTTTGAATCTGCTATATTTGTTTCAAGTTCATTCTTTTTACTTATGTATGCACTATATCCAGGATTTTCTTTACCTTCTGAATCATACTGATCTACTGGTGTTAATGCTTTTAACTCTTCATTTAATCTGTCGTATTTTTCATCTTCTTCTTTTAATTTTTGTGTTTCTGGTAGGAGTTCACCTAATGCTTTAGCAACTATCTTTTGTAAAGAATTACTAATATTAGATGATACTGTTTTATGATTGGAATCAAGTGAAGGAAGTACATTTGAAGATAATTCTGTAATTCCCATCTCTTGCCAACCAGAAGTGGATATTGATGAATTAAGACTACTAACAGTAGTACCTACTTCTGATACTTTTGTAGATACTGCTTCAGCATCTGCTGTCATACTACTAGCTCCGCTTAAAGAGTCATAATATTTTTTATAAGGATCAACAAAATATGTCATAATTCACCTCTATTCGTTAATATCTAAATAATTCTTTCCATCTTCTATAGACTTTTCTTCTTTTTCTTCTTCCATCTTATAGTCTTCTAAAACATCTTTTAGAAATAGACTATAAACACTAAATTCTGCATTAATTTTTTCAAAGTTCTTTTCTACATCAACAAAGTCGTTATGAACTTTTTCTCCAACTTTACTTTTCCATGTCTCATTAGTACCATCTATTTCTTTCATAGTTCTAGACATAGTTTCTAACACTTCTTGAATCTCTTTAGTTTTAGCATCAAATTTATTAATTTGCTCTTGGAAAGATTCACTATTAATCATTATGTTGCTGTCCATATTCTAATCTTTCCTCCCTAAATCTTTTCATTTGAGTTCCCCATTCGTTATCATTATCTGAATAAACATTTGAAGACTTCATCATATATTTACCTATATAATCTAATCTATCTAACATAGGTTGTAATTCTTTTATATATGTTTCTGATGTAGTCTTAAAGTTTTCATAATCAGGGCCATCCCAACTACTTTTTATATCATCTATTATTTTTACTAAATCATTTAGAAGAGTGAATAATTGCTCTTTGTTGGCATACATTACATCTCCTAGATCATATAGTCTTGCATAATCTACTTTAAAATCCATATGAACCTCCTAGAATACTAATTCTGGTTTTTTATCAATTAATTCATCTACAGTCATATTATTCTTTGATGCAACAGATTCTATATAATCTCTATATAGAAGAACAACTCTATATGGAGTAGTATTATCTGTTTTACCATTATATAAGTTCTTAATAGTTAGTTTTAATGTGTCTTTATATTTATCATCAAAGAATAAATCACTAGGATTAATCTTATTATCACTACATACTTTTATTAAATATTCTTTGGCAGCAAGTATTGTCTTACCACTTAATTGTGGAATATTAACATCTTTCTTAAGAATTGCATCTAGTAGTACTTTTCTAACTTCTTTAATATCATCTAAAGTTATATTACTTAAATCAAGTGTTCCTTTAAATGCTTCTTTAAGTAGAGTAAATAACTCTTCACTTTTGGAATTATCTAATAGTAGTTCTGCTAATGAAGTATCTTTATTTTTATATATGTTAAAGAATGTAACTAATTTAGATTTAGTTGTTTTATCAAGACTTGCTATAACTTGATTAAGTTCATCTTTATTTACTTTTTTTCCATCGTCTTCTTCTTGTACTTCTACTTCTCCTCCGGATGCTCCTCCTCCAGAAGAACCACCACCAGAGTATCCACCACCAGAGTAACCACTATTATCATAACCATTGTATAGGTTATCTTCAGTATTGGTAGCATTTCCTATATGAGATGCTATAGAGGCAATTATTTCTTTATCTGCACTTACTAATGCATTTACTTGTTCTTGTAGTTTAGATATACAAGTAGATACTAATCCGCAATCTACTAGTGGTTGGAAACTACTAGCTAACTTTGGAGTAACCTCACTTTCAAGAGTATTACAAGCATTTGTAATCTGCGTCATAACAGTACTTGCTACTTCAGTATTGATTGCTACTGTTCCTATTGCCATAATAAACACCTCGCATTATATATATTAGTATAACATAAAATATTTATTTATATAATGACATTCTATTTTTTATGTAAATATGATATACTAACGATAAGAAAAAGGAGGTTATTATGTTAAATTTATTATCAGTTATGCCACTTGATTATGAAGAAGAATTCTTTGTTGGTTTTTTTGTAGGACTAATGATACTTATAATTATTGGCTCAATAATAGGACTTATCTGTAGTATTATCACTATAATAGGTGAATGGAAAGTATTTGAAAGAGCTGGTAAACCAGGATGGGCTGCTATAGTACCATTTTATAATCAGTGGGTCCTATTTGAACTTGGAGATGTTAATCCAGTGTTCATATTCTTTGGAGTTGGAGGTTCAATACTTTCTATTATTCCAAATGCTATAAATGTAATAGCAAGAGATTTTCCTGTGCTATATCCATTATCAATATTATTAAGCTTAGTTAGTATGGGATTATCTATAACAATGATATTTTTCTCTATTAAAGCTTGTATTAGACTTGCTGAGAAGTTTGGAAAAGGTGCTGGATATGGTGTTGGATTAGCACTACTTGGTGTAGTATTCTTTCCACTTTTAGCCCTTGATAAAGAAGCAGTGTATAACGATACAAATAAATAATTAATAAAAAGACTTTAATTAAGTCTTTTTTTATTTTATACTTATCTTAGTAATAGGAGGATTATATGGAAGGACAAAATTATAATGTAGAGAATAATGCATACCAAGTACAACCTAAACCAGCAAAGAATACTGTTGGTCTTGTTGGATTCATTTTATCATTAGTATCATTATTATGTTGTGGAATTCTATCTATTGTTTCTTTGATATTGTCTATTGTTGGATTAAATAAAGCAAAAGAACTTGGTGGAGTTGGAAAAGGTCTATCATTAGCTGGATTAATAATCAGTATTGTTTCTATTGTATTCAGTTTAATAGCAGTCCCTCTTTTCATGCCAAAGATAATTTCTAATGTTAATGATACTTGGAGTGAACAGTTAAATACTACAATAGTTTATAACTGGAGTAACGGGAATAGTGGTACATACTAAAAAGACTTCATAAAAGTCTTTTTTTATTTTATACTTAATATAGTAATGGGAGGATTATATGGAAGATCAATATTATGATGTAGAAAAATATAAAATGTCTAATTCGCAAGGAACTAATAACATATTTGCTTTAGTTGGACTTATACTATCAATTATTTCTTTATTTACTTGTTGTGGGTTTTCATTTATATCTGTAATTTTTTGTGCTATAGGAATAGCTAATTCAAAAAAATATAACGGAGATGGTAAAGGCCTTGCTATAGTTGGATTAATAATCAGTATTATAGGTATTGTTATTGGGATGGTATCTTTAGTACTTATTATTCTATCAGCAACTCCTGTCGAAAATGAACTTTGGGATGATACAGTTAATACTACTATTACTTTGAATAATAATATAGATTATTAATTAAAAAGACTTTAAAAAAGTCTTTTTTTCTTATATAATTATAATTGAATGAAGGAGGGATGTTTATGGATCAACAAGTTTATTATGTAGAACAAAAGAAAAATACAGTTGGATTAGTGGGATTTATTCTATCAATAGTATCATTTTTAATGTGTGGTTTTTTAAATATAGTTCCATTTATCTTATCAATAGTAGGTATAGTTAATGCAAAAAAATGTAATGGAGACGGAAAGGGATTATCAATAGCAGGATTAATAATTAGTATTATTACTTTTATTATTAAGATTGTAATGTTAATAATGTTCGTTATTCCATTAATTTTAATACCAATTCTTGCAGGTGATGAGATCGATTGGAACGACTTAGAATTTAACAACGTAACATATAACTATGATTATTATTAGAATGAAGGCCCTATAAAAGGGCCTTTTTAATTTAAGAAAAGGAGATAATAATGGAAATAATTGAATATGAAGATAAGTATTTAGAAGATGTAAGAGATTTGCTTACTGAGTTAGAAGAATACTTAGTATCCATAGATAAAGATGATTTAGATCATGTCCATCCAGAATATCATGAAAAGATGGCATTAGTAAGTTTGGATTACTCTAGAAATAATAATGGTAAATGCTTTCTTGCTGTAGAAGATGGAAAAGCAATAGGTCTTATTATTGGATCTATTCCTCCTTATGATGAATATGATTATCTAGATTATAAATGTCCAAAAAGAGGAGTAATCAACGAACTTATAGTTACTTCAAAAGTAAGAAGTACTGGAGTAGGTAAAGAACTTATGAAAACTCTTGAAGATTATTTTATATCTATGGGATGTGAATATGTACTTGTAGATATCTTTGCGTACAATGAGAATGCTATTAACTTCTATGGAAGAAGAGGATATCATAATCGTATGCATGTTGGTATTAAAAAGTTAGGACTTGAAAAATAAAATAATAAGTGTTATATTACATGTAATTTAAAAGTTTTGATTAGGACTCGATTTTAATTAGATCTTATTTAGAGAGGTCACGTTGGTGAAAGTTGACTTAAGTATAATTAAAGTTACTACCTATGAACTGGACTCGAAAGATGTTCCCGGCAATTATGTCGTTATTTGAATTAAGTTAACCGAAGGATGGTACCGTGTTAAATCACTCCTGCATTTTATATGCAAGGAGTTTTTTATTTATTATTAGGAGGGATATTATGATAAATGTAAAAGAACATGAAGAATTAAGTAAACTTAATCACAGTTGTGCACACTTATTAGCACAAGCTGTTAAGCATCTATATCCAAACGCTAAGTTTTGGGTAGGACCTGTAGTTGAAGAAGGTTTCTACTATGATATAGATCTAGGAGATGTTACATTGACCGAAGATGACTTACCTAGTATCGAAAAGGAAATGAAGAAAATTGCTAAAGATGGAAAGAGAATAGTAAGAGAAGAAATTAGCAAGGAAGAAGCATTAGAGAAATTTAAGGATGATCCTTATAAGATAGATCTAATCAGTAGAATGGATGAAGAAAGTACAGTTATATCTATGTATACTCAAGGAGATTTTACTGATTTATGTAGAGGACCTCATGTAGAGTCAGTTAAACTACTTAAGAACTTTAAGTTATTAAAAGTTTCTGGAGCTTACTGGAAAGGTGATTCTAGAAATAAGATGTTACAAAGAATATATGGTATATGCTTTGAGACACCTGAAGAGTTAGAAGCACATTTAAAAGAACTTGAAGAAGCTAAAGAAAGAGATCATAGAAAAATAGGAAAAGATTTAGGTATCTATATGATTTCTGATTTAATAGGAAAAGGGATGCCTCTATATTTACCAAATGGATATACTATATGGAGATGTTTACAAAACTATATTACTGATAAAGAAGTTAAATATGGTTATAAACATGTACATACTCCAGATGTAGGAACTAAACAGTTATATGAAACTTCTGGACACTGGGATCACTATAAAGAGAACATGTTTCCTGCTATGGAAATAGATGGTGAGACTTATGTACTTAGACCAATGAACTGTCCACATCATATGGTAATATATGGAAATGAAATTCATTCATATCGTGATCTTCCACTTAGAATCGCAGAAGTAGCTAATGACTTTAGATACGAAGCAGCAGGAGCTTGCAAAGGACTTGAAAGAGTTCGTGCTATGACTCAAAATGATTCACATATATTCTGTAGACCAGATCAAGTAGAAGATGAATTTAAAAGAGTAGTTAATTTAATAATGGAAGTTTATGGAGACTTCAATGTAGATGTTAATAAATTCCAATTTAGATTATCACTTAGAGACAAAAATTCTAAGACTAATAAGTACTACGATGATGATGAGATGTGGGATAAAGCAGAAAATGCTTTAAGAAAAGTATTAACTGATATGGGACTTGATTTCTTTGAAGCTAAAGATGAAGCTGCATTCTATGGACCTAAACTTGATGTACTTGTTAAACCAGCAGTTGGTAATGCAGTAACTATACCAACTGTTCAATTAGACTTCTTACTTCCAAAGAACTTTGAACTATCTTATATAGATGAAAATGGTGAAAAGAAAACTCCAGTAGTAATACATAGAGCAATTCTTGGATCAATAGATAGATTTATGGCTTTCTTATTAGAAGAAACTAAAGGAAACCTTCCATTATGGATAGCACCAGTTCAAGTTAAGATATTACCAGTAAATAATGAATATCATTTAGAATATGCTAAAGAGGTATTAGAACTATTAAAAGAAGCTGGTATTAGAGCAGAACTAGATGATAGAGAAGAAAAAGTTGGTTATAGAATGAGAGAAGCTCAAACTAAGAAAATTCCATTAACTTTAATTCTTGGTGATAACGAAGTAAGTGCTAAATCTATTAGCTTTAGAAGATTTGGAAATCAAGAAACAACTACTGTATCACAAGATGAATTTGTTAGATCAGCTCTTAATGCAATTAAGAATAAAGATCAAAATATATAAAAGGCTTGATAGCCTTTTTTTTGTAAATTATTTGTAAACGAATAAATGTCCATTTTACTTTTTTAATATAATGCTTTATTATAGAGTTAGATAATAGGAGGATATTATGAATAATAATGGAATAAATCTTTCAGAAGAATATAGAGACTTAGTAAGATACTTTAGACTATCTATGTTAAGAGATAGAGGAATGTTACCACCTGAAGGACTAAAAGAATTACAGGAGATTGTAAATAGAAATGAAAGAGCAGCAGCAGTAGAAGCTGCATGGAAAGAACATGAAGAAGGACGTTTAAGTGATGAAAACTTCCAATTAGTTCACGATACTCATAGAGCAGCACTTGCTGAAGCTATTAAAAATGCTTCTCAAAACGAAGTGGTTGAAGAAAAGAAACCTGAACTATCTCCAGAGTTTGCTGATTTAGCAAGATATTTTAGATTATCAATTTTAAGGAACAAAGGACAATTACCACCTGAAGGATTAAAAGAACTAGATGAAATAATTGCTAGAAATGAAAGAGCTCAAGCAATTGAGGAAACTAGAAATCATTTATTAGATGGTACTATTAAACCAGAAGACTATGAAAGAGTAGTAGCATCTCATAGAGCAGCACTTGCTGAAGAGATTAAGAAAACATTTGGGCAAAATAATAATGAAGTAACTAGACAAGAAGAACCTAAAAATGAAAACCATGATTACAAACGTGAAGCAGAAGAACAAGCTAGACAACTAATGAGAAAAGCTACAGAAAATGAAAAGAATACTAATGTAACAAAACCAAACCCTCAAGTTGATTACAAACGTGAAGGAGAAGAACAAGCTAAACAATTATTTGAAAAAGAGTTAAACGAAGAAGTTAAGAAAGAAGTACCAGATACAAATAAAGAAGTAGATAATAATAAAAATTATCAAAAACCAAAAGATAACTTTGTACCTGAATTATATGGTCAAATATTTGCTAAACAATTACCACCAAACGATGTAAACAAATATGAAGACAAACAAAATGATAATAGAAAAGAAGAGTTTAAAGATCCAAGTATAAACGAGAGCCCAAATAAACCTAATCTAGATAACAACAATAATATTGATAAAGATAGATTAAATAAAATCAAAGAAACTATTGAAAAGAACTTAAATGATAAAGTTGATTCATTTAAGAATCCAGGAGTTCCTGAAACAGATAATAAGAAATTACTTTCTGATTTAAGAAAAGCAATTAATGATATTCAAAAAGATGAAAAGATTACACCACAAACTACTATGTTCAAAGAACAACATCAAAATAGAATAGAGATTTCTGATGAATATAGAGAATTAGCTAGATACTTTAGATTATCAATTTTAAGAAATAATGGACAACTTCCTCCAGCTGGATTAGAAGAATTAGATAAAATAGTATCTCAAAATGAAAGAGCAGCAGCAGTAGAAGAAGCAAGAAAACAAATGGAAGCTGGTAACTTATCACAAGAAAATTATCAAAAAGTACATGATGTTCAAAGAGCAGCACTTGCAGAAGCTATAATCAATGCTAGCGATACAACTCCTGAAATGGAACAAGGAAGAACAAGATAATAATAAAGAAATGACTTAGTAGCCATTTCTTTTTTTGTGTTATATAATTTATATAGGTGATTATATGAAGATTTATTGCCCAGCTAAGATAAACTTATTTCTAAATGTACTTGGAATTGATAAAGAAACTAATATGCATAAATTATTTCTAATTAATCAAACAGTTGATTTATATGATGAAATTGAATTATTAATAACTGATAATAACTCCATTACTATCGAATCAAGTGATGATATTCCAAAAGATGAAAGAAATAGTATATATAAAGCATGTAAGTTAATGAAAGATACATATAAAATTGATAGGGGTATTAAGTTCATTGTTAATAAGCATATTCCTATAGAAGCAGGATTAGGTGGAGAGAGTACTGATGCAGCAGGAACTATACTTCTTATGAATAAAGTATTTGATTTAGGACTGGATACTAATACTATGTCATCACTTGGATCTAAGATTGGATCAGATGTACCATTTTTTATTCATTCTGGGTTTAAATATGTTTCATCTACTGGTAATGAAGTAAATAATTCTACATTTAATAATCCATATAAGTACTATATTATTGTTAAACCTGATTATGGATTAAGTACTAAAGAAATGTTTAAGAAAATAGATGATAAAGAAGTTGAGATCATATCTCATAGTAAACTTCCATATAATGACTTTATGACAGTAGTACCTGAATCTATATTAGATATTAAAGAATATTTTGATTCTCTTGGACTTAAAGATCATACTTTATCAGGATCAGGTTCTTCATATTATGTAGCTTTAAATAAAAAAGATAATAAATTATATAATATAATTAAAAATAAATATAAAGAATATAATGTGTATCTAGTTAAGAACTGTGATGGATATAAATATAAATAGGAGGTTTTTATGAAACTATTTATTGGAGACAGATTACTCAATATGACTTCTGAAGAATTAGATAAACTATATCTTAATGAAGGTAGCGAAGGAGTTATCTATAAAAATGGAGAAGAAGTATATAAGATATATAAAGATAATCCTATGATAGATAAGTTGAGTTTAGAAGAAGTAGATAGATTAAGAAAACTTAAACTTAAGAGGTTTATAGTTCCTAATAGTCCTATATTTGATGAAGAAGGTAACTTTGTGGGATATAGTTCTAAATTTCTTAATGAAGAGAAGTTTTCTAAGATATTTGATTTAGATGGTAAGACATTTAAAAAAGAGCTTAGATTATTAATAGATGATGTTAAAAACTTAACTAAGAATGGTATTGAAATAGATGATCTTCATCTAAGTAATATAGTACTTTCTGATGGTTCATTATATTTTATAGATATGGGAGCTTTTAAACACAGTGAAGATGATGATTTAGAACGTACTAATATGTTTAGATTTCAGTACTTTATAGTAAGTTCGCTTCTAGCACTTCCTTTATCTAAGAAGAATAGAAAGAAGTTTGAAAACAAGTATACTGCCTTTGAAAATTTTGATTCGTTTATAGATTCTATAGATGATAATGAAAGTGTTAAAAATTTTTCAAAAAGAGTTATACGTTAGAGACATATAGTGTTATAATAGAAAGTAAATATTTTTAAAGGAGGCTTTATTATGGAAGATGCTTACAAAGAATTAAAAAACATGTTGGAAGAAGAAATAAAAGAAACCTCATTAATAGAAAAAGCAAGAAAGACAATGAAGGAACAAAAACGAATTCAAGCTATGAATAGCATAGTTTATACTGACTATTTCTGGTCTTGGGTAGATGGTATGTTAGAAGAAAATGAATCTATTCATAACCATCCGTCTTTTGGTTCGTCTTGTAAGACTAAAGAAGATTATGATAACTATGATCATTTAGAAGATTTATATACATATATCGAAGACTATGCTTCGAGAAACTATATATATCCTGTAGGTGAAGGATTTGTCGAATTCTATAATTTGAAAAAAGATGATTCTTTCTATGAGATTGGATTAATTTATGGACAAGGTTCGTCACTATATATTAAGAGAACTGCACCAGTTCCTGAATATGTAGATTTTGAATGCCTTAAAGAAAATGTTGATACGCCGAGGAAAACTGCTATAGATGAAGGCTTAGCAAGAGTATATGAACAGATAGATGTACTAACTGGTAATAAAGTACCACCTGTGATAATTAAAAATGAAATATCAGACTACTTGAAGATGACAACCGAAGAAAAAGAAAAAGTAAAAAAACTAGGAAGTAAGAAATAGGTGGGTATTATGGGAAATGTATTAAATAAAGTTGAAGAACCAATATATAGCGATGACTATATTAATAATGAAGGAATTAGCAACTGCTATGATGTAGGTGTTGGAGAATATGCAATAGCTCATGATGATGAGGAACTTTTCTCATCTGAAATAACTGATAACGCTATTGTGATTTCTGTTGGAGATGGCTCTAGACTTCTTTTGAATGGAGTAAATTCCTCTTATGATACATTTCAATTCCTATGTGAAAATAATTTTATAGATAATTGTAGCATTTATGTATTCTCTCCTGAAGGAACTTTTGATTCTTTAGGATTGTTAGATTTGGTTAATTCATCTAAACTAAATGCTACAGTAGAAGTACTACCTGCATTTGATAATACGGCAGTAGATCAAAGTATAATAATAACAAGAAATGAAATAAAAATATCTAGTGGAGAAGGAGAAGTTATCTCCTATGAGATAGACAAATCTCTTAATAGAACTAGAACTAAATGATGTAAAGACTTTATAGTCTTTTTTTTCATTTCATTGACACAAATTATTTAATAATATAAAATTAAAGTAGAATTATACTAAAGGAAGGTATGATATTATGTACGATGATGAAGAAGAGATCAAAAGAAAAAGAAGAAATTTGATTATTGCGATTGCAGTAATAGTTGGATTAATTATTCTTCTAATAATATTACTTGTTGTTGGAAGTAGTGGAAAGAAGAAAGTTAAGACTGTAACGCCACAATGTGAATTAATTGTAACAAGCAATACACCACAAAAAGAAAATGGTGCATATACAGGACCTATTACAATAGGATTTGATAAAGATAAGTTTGTAGTAACTAAGGGATTAACTGTTGCAGAGCAACGTGTAGGATTACAAGAATCTCAAAGAAATGGTGAAACTTATACATTAAGTAAATCAGGAACTACTACAGTATATGGATATATCAAAGATTCTAAAGGTAATGCAGGTACTTGTTCAAAAGATTTCACTATAGAAAGTGCTAGGCCTAATTGTGAACTAGAAGTTAAGAGTGGAACACTTGGTGAAAACGGATGGTACACAAGTAATGTCGAAGTAGTATTTAAATCTAAAACTGTTGAAGGTGGTACTATTGAGAAATGGTCTATCGAAGAAGTTAAGAGAGATTTAAAAAATGATGAAATACTAAATAGAGCACCTGATGCTAATAATGATTCATATACAGTAACAACTGATGCTGAAACAGAAGTTATTGGTAGAGTAGTAGATAATAACAATGTCGAATCAACATGTATGTTAAAGATTAAGAAAGATGCTACTAAACCAACATGTGAATTACAAGTAACGAGTGGTACAGCAGCAGCTAATGGAAACTATACTACAGATGTAGAAGTAGGATTAAAGAGTGCTGAAGATGCAACAAGTACATTAGCAGGAAAAGGTGTAGGAACAACAGAAAACTATACTGCAGAAACACTTAAGATTACAGAAAATGGTAAACATGTAGTTAATGGATATGTAAAAGATGGTGCTGGAAATAAAGGTACATGTAGCTTAACTATTACTAAAGGTAATGGTGGAGGAAATGGTACTGGAGATAAAACTTCAAATCCATCATGTGCATTACAAATAAGTGGAGAAAAACAAGGAAATGATTATGTAGGAACAGTAAATGTTACCTTCAAGAGTAAGACAAGTTCAAATGGAGCTGAAATAACAGCATTTGGAATTGCAACAAGTTCTCAAATAAATAACACAAATAAATTATCAGTATCTGCTATTGGATCACATACTATTTATGGTATGGTAAAAGATAGTAATGAAAATACTGCTGAATGTAGAATATCATTCAATATTGCTAAAAAACAAACTGAACAAGCTTCTAGCCCTTATTGCTCATTAACAATTGATGCTGCAAGTAACGGTGCTGGTGGATATTATCCTAATGTAACAGTTAAGTTCAGCAAATATGGTTCATCAAATGGAGCTAAGATAGTTGAATATGGTATTGGTACTAAGGTTGGATTAACAGGAAATGATACTTATGGTATTACTTCTCCTGGATCATATACAATTTATGGTAATGTAAGAGATACTTATGGACATACTAATACATGTAAGGTTACATTTGAAGTAACAGCTAAGCCGGTAACTCCAACACCAACAACAACATATACACTTGCAACTAAGACATTAAAAGCTGGAGATATAGTTAATTATCCAAAGAACTCTAAGAGTATCGTTTGTGGAAATGCTAAAGATGCAGCTGGACCAAGTGGATGGGTTGTTTATAGAGTAACAAGTAGTGGAGTTGAATTAATTACTAGAGGAGTTCCTGAATGTTATGCTAAGACAAGTTCTGAAACAGCAGCTACTGCAATATCTAAGATTAATGCTAAAGGAAGCACTTATTTAGATAGTAATTATGCATCACGTGTTAGATTCATGGATTACAATGATGCAATGTCTTATGGTAATAACAGTAATGCTACTGCTAATGCAAAGAGAAATGTTGGAGTAGTATATTGGTTAGCTTCTCAAGGAACTAAGAATGTTAATATGTATGCAGTTAGAAATAATGCTTCTGTAACATTAGCAGGACAAGTATACGAAGGAAACTACTTGAATAGTGGTATAAGACCAATAGTATTATTAAAATCAACAATATATGTTAAGAAGAATTCAAGTGGTACGTATGATTTATCAACTACTGCTAAAGGAGCAGGAATTGATGAAGAAGTAGAAGATACTATGCATGATAAACTAATTGAAATAGTAGGTTCTACACTTCTTGCAGACTTCGTAATTGAATAGTAAATAAAGAGAGAAATGCTTCTCTCTTTTTTTGTTTGTTGATTGACAATAAATATGTACTAATATAAAATTATATTATACAGTAGAAAGAAGGTAGTTTTTTATGTATGATGACGATGAAGAGATAAAACGTAAAAGAAGAAACTTAATATTGGTTATTATAATTATAGTGGCTATTATTCTTTTATTATTGATACTTCTATTCTTTAGAAAGCCTAGATCAGTAGTTGATACTGGAATGACTTGTGAACTAGAAGTACAAAATGGTGAAAAAGATGAAAAAGGTAACTATACTGGAAATGTAATTGTAGGTTTCAAATCTGCAGAGCCAGCAAAGAACATAGTAAAGAAAAATGTTGGTATAGCAGAAAGTGATCAAAATGGTGAAACTTATACAGTTAATAAAGATGGAACAACTACAGTATATGGTTATGTATATAATTCTAAAAATGAAGTAGCAACTTGTTCGTTACCAGTAGAGATAGTAAATCCAGCTGGTGGATGTGAATTAAAAGTAACGGGTGGTACTTTAGGACAAGAAAACTGGTATACAACTGATGTAACGGTTAAACTTAATCCAACTAATACTGGTTCATTATCTATTAATAAATACAACGTTAGTGAAAAAGGTGATACAAAGAATACTTCTAATAAGGATGTATATAAAGTTACTAAAGATGGAACAACTGAACTTGTAGGAACTATTCAATATTCTAATGGTAAGACAGTAACATGTTCGTTAGCTGTTAGAAAGGATGCTACTAAACCTACATGTTCATTAAAAGCAACAGGTACTAAGAATAGTAAAGGTGTTTATACAAGTAATGTAACAGTATCTATTAAAGGTACTAATGATACTCATTCAGGTGTACTTGGAAGCGGATTTGGTTCTGCAACTGATTATACTGAACAAAGCCAGACAGTAACAGCTAATGGTAAGACAACAGTATATGGTTACGTAGTAGATAAAGCAGGTAATACAAATAAATGTAGTATTGTTATAAATAAACAAAAAGCATCTAGTTCTGGATCAGGTAGTGGTTCTGGAAGTGGATCAGGTTCAACTAGTGGAAAGAAACCTAAAGGAGCTACAGTAGTAGTATCAAATAATAAGATGTGTAGTTTGAGAGTTACTGGAGTTAAGAAAGGTGACGTTTATACAGAAAATGTAGTAGTATCATTCAAAGAAGTTAACGATGGACTTGCATCTTCAACTATCAGTGCTTTAGGTATGAGTGGTAGCGATCAAGTGTTAATTACTGGTATAACTTCTAGAAAAGAAGTTACTGCAACAGGAAAAGTAACATATAGTAATGGAAAGACAGCGACTTGCTCAATTAAATTTGTAATGGATCCAACTCAAGACGTTGTTAAATACTTCTTAAGAAATGGTAAAGTAGGAGATAAAACTAATTATTCTGCAGGAAATTGGCCAACATCAGCTGGTATAAGTTCTAGAGATGGAGCGTTCGGAGGATATACAGCAGGGCATAGCAAAGATGCTAGTGTTAAATGTGCTACAAATGATTCTGTTACTAAGAGTGGTTGGGTAGTATATATGATTAATGGTACTACAATACAGTTAATTCATTCTGGAGTACCAATATGCTTTACTCATACAGATACAGCATATTCAAGTGCATTAAGTGCAATTAATAATAATTCTAATGCAGCTACATTCTTGAATCAGTATGCAGCTAAGTCAAGATATGCAACATGGAAAGATTATGGATATATAAGAGGTATATCATCTCTTCTAAATGTAGGACAATCTTACTACTTAGGTGGAGCAAATAATGATAGTGATTATTCATCATCATATTTGAGACAATATTATCCTAATAAATTATGGTCACACGAAAAATCAAATGGAACTATATCACCTGTAAGTGGAACAAGAGGATTAAGACCAATTATTACACTTAAGAGTGGTGTAGGAGCTAAAAAGGTTAATGGTGTATGGCAACTAGCATTTGCTACTAAAGATATAACTGATGAAATATCATCAGTATATACTGATACATATGATAGTGCGCTAGAAACATTAGTAGATATGGAGAGCTTATATTAAGCTCTTTTTTTGTGGAATAAAATATGTTAAAATCTTTTTGAGGTATTATTATGGATTTAATATTAATATTATTTATTGTTATTATTTCTTCAGTAGCATATATATATGTAAGTTATAATTTCAATACTTATAAAAAAGTTGTTACTAAATCAGATTTATCTGGTTTTGAAGTAGCAAGAAAAATTTTAGATATTCATGATATGAACGACGTTTATATAACTGCAGTATCTGGAAGATATTCTGATCATTATAATTCTTCTAGGAAAGTAATTAAGTTATCTAAAAAAGTATTTAATGATTCTAACATAACTAGTTTATCAATAGCTGCCTTTGAAGCAGCAGAAGCGATTCTTGATAAAAAGAATGACTCTATGTTTAAATTTAGAGAAATGTTTGTAGAATTATTTAAATACATATCATATTTTGGATACATAGCAATTCTAGTTGGAATATTCTTTGCTGTAAGACCTTTATGCACTATAGGAATAGCTTGTGAAGCATTAAGCTTACTATTTAGCATGGCTACTATTAAAGTAGAAATTAAGGCTGCAAGACTTGCTTTAGATGAATTGTTAGAAATCTCTGCTATAAATAAGGAAGAAAACGAAAAAGTAAAAAGTGTTTTAGCAGCATGCTGTTATAAAAATGTAGGGTGCCTTATCAATAATATAGTAGAGGTATTCGGATTAATATATAATTTTGGTGTTAATAGATAGTACCTATAGAGAGGTGTTAAATATGAAAATTGGAGAGAAATTTATAATTCACAGCTATAAACATAATGGAAATATTCATAGAGCATGGGATGAAGCTGTTCTATTAGAAGAGAATCCAGATTATTTAGTATTTGGAAATAATCAAACTTTAGTAACTGAAGCTGATGGAAGAACATGGAATACAAAAGAACCAGCTATAATATATTTCTATAATAAAAGATGGTTTAATATAATATGCCAGTTCAAGGATGATGGAATATATTATTATTGTAATATGGCTTCACCATTTTTAATTGAAGATGGTGCTGTTAAATACATAGACTATGATCTTGATTTAAGAGTGTTTGCCGATAATACTTATAAGATATTAGATAAGAGTGAATATAAATATCATAAAGAGAAAATGGAATATCCACAGGAGATAGATGTTATTTTAAAGCGTGAATTAAACGATTTAATCAAGATGGTAGAAGCAAAGTCTGGGCCATTTAAAAGGGCTACTGTAGACGCTGCTTTAGAAAAATATAAAAAAATAAAAAAAGATGTTGACTTTAAAGAATCAAAATGATATATTATTAGCTGTGTGTCAAAAAGAACACACAAAAAACTGTAAATAAGTAAAATCAAGAAAAAAGTTAAAAAAAGTGTTGACTTTCCTTGAAATACTTGATATATTACTAATGCACTTCACAAAAAAGCAATGATTTCTGAAGTGTCTAGTAAAATCAAGAAAAAAAGTAAAAAAATATGTTGACATTACTTAAAAAACTTGATATATTACTTATGCACTTGTGAAAAAGTGCGAATGATCTTTGAAAACTAAGCAAAACGTCAATTACATTTAAGTCAGGAAATTAATTATGTAAATCAAACTTAAAATAAATTTTTACTGAGAGTTTGATCCTGGCTCAGGATGAACGCTGGCGGCATGCCTAAGACATGCAAGTCGTACGAGGATGCCTGTTGAAATTTACTGCTTGCAGCAAATGGATTCAGATCACATCCTAGTGGCGAAAGGGTGAGTAACACGTGAGTTATCTACCTCAGAGACTGGAATAACTATTGGAAACGATAGCTAATGCCGGATGATATATAGAATGATACGTTATTCTATAGTAAAAGGAGCCTTTAAAGCTTCACTTTGAGATGAGCTTGCGACGTATTAGCTAGTTGGTGAGGTAATGGCTTACCAAGGCGACGATGCGTAGCCGACCTGAGAGGGTGATCGGCCACACTGGGACTGAGACACGGCCCAGACTCCTACGGGAGACAGCAGTTAGGGATATTCGTCAATGGGGGAAACCCTGAACGAGCAATGCCGCGTGAGTGATGACAGTTCTATGGATTGTAAAACTCTGTTGTTAGGGACGAACGACCTGTATAGGAAATGATACAGGAGTGACTGTACCTTTCAAGAAAGCTCCGGCTAACTACGTGCCAGCAGCCGCGGTAATACGTAGGGAGCGAGCGTTATCCGGATTTATTGGGTGTAAAGGGTGCGTAGGCGGTTTAATAAGTCTAAGGTCTAAGTCCGAAGCTTAACTTCGGTTCGCCTTAGAAACTGTTTTACTTGAGTATGGTAGAGGCAAGTGGAATTTCTAGTGTAGCGGTAAAATGCGTAGATATTAGAAGGAACATCAGTGGCGAAGGCGACTTGCTGGGCCATCACTGACGCTGAGGCACGAAAGCGTGGGGAGCAAATAGGATTAGATACCCTAGTAGTCCACGCTGTAAACGATGGATACTAAGTGTCGGGCAACCGGTGCTGAAGTTAACACATTAAGTATCCCACCTGAGTAGTACGGTCGCAAGGCTGAAACTTAAAGGAATTGACGGGCACCCGCACAAGCGGTGGAGCATGCTGTTTAATTCGAAGATACGCGAAGAACCTTACCTAGACTTGACATCCCGATGACCGTTCTAGAAATAGAGCTTTCCCTTCGGGGACATCGGTGACAGGTGGTGCATGGTTGTCGTCAGCTCGTGTCGTGAGATGTTCGGTTAAGTCCGATAACGAGCGCAACCCTTGTCCTTAATTGCTAACATTAAGTTGAGAACCTTAAGGAGACTATCGG
>Ga0310691_10002287_pt1 | contig 25918 bp, 38 predicted proteins | sample 176DNAGHGlowgp2_FD_203887 | JGI IMG/M metagenome (GOLD analysis project Ga0310691, IMG submission 203887) | Sheep rumen microbial communities from Palmerston North, Manawatu-Wanganui, New Zealand - 1766 DNA GHGlow gp2 (v2) (version 2) | ecosystem: Host-associated > Mammals > Digestive system >...
TGTTGACGATAAAGGTACGGCCTTATTTCAAAAAGGAACAAATCCAGCACAAGCCGCGCCAAAAATGCCAAGCAGTAATGTTACACCACAACCGCAAGGAAAGCCAGCAGAACGCCCACAATTAGCCAACAAACCGCTGACACCGCGTGAGCAGGATGAGTTGGACGACGCGCTGGCGAAGATGGACTTTGCGCAAAACCGCGCTGAGTTGCTGGATATATTCAAAATGTACAAGGACGCGAACTTTGCCCACATATTGCAAGAGCATGGTGCAAATATTTGCGCACAAAAAGGCTGGAGGGTAGCGTAATGGCAAAGGCAGTATTGGTGGCATTATATGACACGATTAGAGCAGGCAAGCGGGTGGCAACTATCGCCGCCTGCGACCTGCCGGCGGTCAAGGTGTGGCTATGGTCGAATGGCTACAAGTACAAGGCAAATCGCATGGGCGATCGTATCGAGCTAATGATAGACGAGAAATGACAAGCGAAAAGCGCACATATATTCCGTGCATACCAGACGCGCTCGTTCAGTCGGTAGGTTTCGAAGCCGCTGCGCTGGCTTGCAAGTTGCCCGCGTTTGCCGACGAAAATGGTGCGATTTGTGTATCTTTTCAGTTCCTTGCCGACCTTTGGGGAGTGGATAAGCGGACGATAAAAAAGGCCGCGGAAAAACTCGCTGCTCTGCAAATTTGGAGCTATGAAAAGCACCACGGGCGCGGGCTTGTTACGGAGTGGAAAAAAGGTGCAAATTTTGTATCTTTTATCGGTGAGAAAAAGGTACATATTTTGCAAGAAAAAGGTACACAAAATGTACCCTACAATAAAGATACAAGAAATAATAATATGCGTGCTGGCGCACGCGTGAGATATTTTAATAAAAATAATTCGCAGGGGACACCCCTGCTACCCCGTAAGGGTACGCGGTGGTCACATGATGAGTATTACGCTCACTATGGCGACACGGCGTTGCGCCCTACTATTTGGAAGCACTACAAACCCGAGGGGTACAGCAAATTTATTTTTGAAAAGTTATGATATTTGGATTTGAGAACGAAACAGCCCCGCTCAACGATATAGAGAAAAAGGCGGCAAAGATTATAGCCGGTCAGATGGTACAATGGCACACAGGTAGCGATAAGAGTGTAACGGCGCAGCAGATAAGCAACGGCATGGCACAATGTTTCGCTGATTTTCGTGACGGAAACGGACGACCGTACCTAAACGGAGCCCGTGTGCGCAAGATAGTGAACTATATACGCACATCCGGCCTCTGCCCTCGACTTATTGCAAGCAGCAAAGGCTATTATGTCAGCAACGATCGCAACGAATTGAACGAATATATAACAGGTTTGTACGCCCGCGCTAATGCTATAAAGGCAGTCGCAAACGCAATGGAAGCTGGATTATGAATCCGCAGTTTGGGATATATGAGCCGGAGAGCCACACGCAAGCAGGCGCGTTCCTGGATATCTTCACTCCGATCGGAGATATGGTGTACGGCGTGCCGGATGTGCGGGTGTTCAACCGCGAAGAATGGCTTGAGGATATGCGCGCCAAACGACTACTGCAAGCGCAGTACGAAGCCGACCGTAAAAAGCGCGAAGCGTGGAATGTGAGCAAAGAGCCATGTTTTCGAAAGGTGACGCCGGAAGATCTGCGCGAGGCGATATATGAAACCTGGAAAAACCAGCCAGCATTACAAGCTCGCTACACGGCAGCAGAATATTATAGAATACGAATAAAACTGTTAGAGAAATGAAAGACTACAAAACTTGCACAAATTGGAAATGCCCCGTATATTATCGCACGCCGGATAAGGAAATGACACGCCGCTGCACCCGAGATTTATGCAACGACTATCGGCGTGACTATAATAAGCACGATTATTCGTGCGCAAGACTGACGCTTATAATTAAAACCGAAGAACACGACGGATGGTGGTATAACGGTATAGATATGCAGTGCAGAACGGGCAATATGTTTGGCCATGGCTACAACAGTAGCCCGACTCCGTATTCGCGCAAATATAAAACCGAGGACGAAGCCGTGAAAGCCATGTTGCGGCAGGCACTATGGGACGCAGAACACAATATTTGTGAGCAATGGGCAATAGACTACGTCAAATCGAAAATAATGGACGAGCGGCAGCTCTCCCTCTTTTGACAAATAGCCGCAAATAGCAACAAAATGCACATGATATTTGCATATGTCGGCAAAAAGTTGTACTTTTGCGGCAAATTTATTGAAACAATGCAAATTAACATAAAAGATATGAGGCATACAGCCTGGCGATGCAGGCGATCGGTCGTGACGGAGCGCGGCGGTTTTATGAGCTGCCAAGAATACGGCTGCCAGGCTGAGGATAAACGATGTGGTATTTGCCGAGGATGGCGACCAAGCGACACAGCCGTGAGGTATTTTCGCGGAGAAATAACAGGCACACACAAGACCACGCTGGAAAGTATTTATAAATCACGCGTCAAGAAAGGCACATTTTGATTGAGATGGGGAACCTCAAACCGCTAAATACACGAACAAAGGAGGAACAAAGGGAAATCGCCCGCGCTGGTGGGCGCGCCTCTGGTATTGCTCGACGCGAGAAGAAAAGCGCAAAGGACGCGCTGCTTGCGATATTTAATACCGAACCGCTTTCTCCGGAGGATGAAGAAGATATATCTCGCCGCCTGCTGAACGCCAACACAGCGCAGTTGCGTGCCGTAGCGGCCAACGATGATTTGCCTGTGTATATTAGACGCCGCGCTCGGTTGCTGATGGCGAAAGAGGATGAGAAAGCCGTAGATATGGCTGAACGAATATTAGATCGCGCATACGGAAAACCAAAACAAAAGACCGAACTGGTGGCCGACCTGCAAGCAAGACGCACACCTGTGTTCAAAGGACTACCCGACCCCAAGAATGACTGAGGAACTTGTCGAACATATCAACGAGAAGCACGCAGCACAATTTATGGCCGCGTACAATACGGGATGCCGCCGTTTTGATTTTATGGGAGGACGACGCTCGGGTAAGTCGTATTTTATCGAGCAGTTCCTATTGTCGCGCCTGGCTGTTGGGCAGGTGATAAATGTGGCCACGATGACCGACACGCAGGGACGCTTGGGTGCGTATGCTGATATATGCGACATACTACACGAAAGCCCGAACTTTGCAAGCGATTATGATGTGACGAAAAGCCCGCGCGAGGTACGGCAGAAATACGGCCAAGGGCGTATGTTCTTCAATTCGTATGCAGTAGGAGAACGTGCAAAGGGTATTGCGTGCGACTGGCTATGGATAAACGAGGCAAACAATTTCACGGAGCAGCAGTTTGTGGACTTGTCCGCGTCTGCCCGCCTGGGTGTGTTTGCAGACCGCAACCCTAACTCGGAATGTTGGACGGAGCGCAACGGGTTCGTGTTGCTGCACTCCGATTGGACTTTCAACGCCGAGAACCTCACACCAGCGCAGCTCGAATGGTTTGCACAACTGAAAGCAAAGGCCGAGGCTCCCGATGCGTCGCAAGTGGATGTGGCACTATATCGGATGTACTACCTGGGCGAGTACGCGGAGATAGTCGGCTCGATTTTCACGCCTGCAAACATACGGCAGGGCGAGCCGGAGGGTGTGCGGTATTATTTCATATACGCCGACCCGAGCGCGATGTGTGGCGCAGACTATTTCGCTATGGTGCTGGCAGGAGTTGCCGACGGGGTGTTGTATATCGTGGATGTGTGGAGCAAGAACGTGGGCAGCCGTGCCGATGTGGCCGACCAAATGGCGGCATGGTGCGAGCAGTACGATGTGCGCGAGATTTTCATAGAGGGCAACGGTCTGACGGGCAAAACCTACTACGAAGAACAGCGTGCGTCGTTCCCCACGCTCAAGCCCTACACCAACACGGACAACAAGCACGGGCGCATACTTGGCAATTACGAGGGTATATGCAGCCGCGTAGTGTTCAACCCGGACGCAGAGTGTATGCACGATTTCTTGCAGCAGGTGTACGAGTACGAGGGCAAGAACAGCAACAAGACCCACGACGATAATATAGACGCGGTCAATTCCGCATACGAAATAGCCAAACGCCGTTTTCGTGCGTTCTAACGCGACCAAACTATGCAAGATAATAAAACATACACGGACGAGCAGAAACACGCGCAAATCGAAAAAGCCGTAAAAAATTGCAAACCGCTTTGCGTGCTTGGTGTGCTTGGGAATGAGCGGGGCAACAAGATAATGTCCGATATGCTGCAATGGCTCTTGCCTGTGTTCCATGTGCATATCTGTACGCATGACGGCTCGCGTTTTGAGCTGCCCGCACTACAAGAGGCCAAACGTGTCGCACTCGAATACGATGTACCCGTACTGTACATACATACCAGGGGCGCAGTAAACGAGTGGCCGACAACGGCTCCGACGCATAGGATGTGGCGCAGGGAGTTTGGAGAGCAATTGAGAAAGTATTTCACGCTTGCAAGCGCAGACGCGCCGCTGGTGGTCGCGCCGTTCGTGGACGCCGACAAGACGACGAGGTACAACGGCTTTGTGGCCAACCCTGCTGCGTGGGTAAAGGTGGACTTACAACCGACCGCCGATCGCATGGACTATGAGCGGCTGTGGCGTGGTACGGATGTGCCCGTGATAGGCACGCTATTGCACGCAGAAGAGAGCCGACTGAAAGAGATACATAAAATTTTATACGCTCTATATGGATGAAACTAAATACACAATTTGCCTAACCTCGCACCCTGGGCGGTTTAAGAACCTGCCGCGCGTGCTGGATAGCCTATGGGCACAAACGTGCAAACCCGAACGGGTGGTGATGACGCTCACAAGAGCAGAGGCGAAAGAATATGAGCAGCAGTTCCCGGATGGCCTCGCGTGCGATGTGCTGGTGGTGGAAAAGGATGTCAAGGTGTACAAAAAATTCTTGTACGCTATGGAGGTGTACAAAACCGACCCGTGGGAGCCGTTTGTATGTGTGGATGACGACTACATATATAAGCCGGGAGTGGTAGAGCTCCTATTCGTTCGCGCGGACATCCACGAGGCAGACGCAGTTTCCGGAAACGACTATTGGCATAACGGGCTAAAATGCCACTGTGGCGCGCTTTCGCTTGTATGCCCGGCTATGTTCAAAGGCTGGCGAAAATATGAGCAGTACTTTGACGAGCTGGAAAGCAGCGATATGTTCTACACGATGTTGGCCGCGCAAAATCACTTCCCATACGCGAGCGCAGGCAACCTGCTCAAGAACTACGCAACGCCGATACAGAGCGGGGAGAATTACACGAAACACGGACAAGTGCAGCGTACATATAAACGCTTTGCACAAATACTTGGATGGTATGACTGATATATTGTATGTAGTTGGAAAAGGTTTTTCGGAGTGGAATGACAACGAGTTGCGGTATTCGCTGCGGGCACTCGCCAAGAACGGCGTGAACGTAGGCCGCGTGTTTGTGGTCGGGTACTGCCCGTATTGGCTGAACACGGACGAGTTGGTGTGTTTGCCGCTAAAAGACAAAACCGAGAACAAACACCTCAACATCCTCGAGGCGATTGAGTATGCGATTAACGACGGGCGTATAGGTGAGCAGTTCCTCTATTCGAGTGACGATCACTATTATGTGCAGCCGACCGACTTTGACGCGTACCCGGTATATTGGCGCGGGTATGACCTGCCGAGCGATATGCCCGACAAGCCACGTTGGTACGACATAACGATGAAAAGCACGCACGATGTGTTGGCCGCGTTTGGCCTGCCGTTGCGGTTCTACGCCTGGCACGGGAACACATGGTTTAACACGCGGCTATGGAAGCAGCAACGCATGGAGCTATTGCGCAGGCTGGCCAAGACTATGCCCGAGTGCTGCGACCCGCACTGCCTCATGCTGAACTACTGGCGTGCCGTGGAGCCAAAGACCATGCCGAAGAACGTGAGCCGCGAGGATAGCAAGATATCCTGGGCGAACGGGATGGGTACGATAGAGGACGCCGTGAGAGCGAAAGAGGTTATAAGCAGCACGGATGTAGTTAGTGGCGACCTGCGTACCTGGCTGCAAAAGCAGTTCCCGAAAAAGTGCAAATATGAACGCTGACGAGATAGCCGCTGCCATACGCGAGGCGTATCCCTGGCTGGACGAGCAGAAAATACAATATTACGCCGATTTGGCGATTAAAAACAAGGAGCAAAAATGAAACTATTAGTAACTATTTTGATTTGCACAATTTTGTGCGTAGTCGCCGGGCAGGCGGCATGGGTGGCACATCCCAAGCAATTTATAAAACATCTAACCAAATGCCAACAAGTACTGAACACAGGCGACGGGTTCGTAATTGCAGGCGCAAACACACAAACAAAATGACACTTGCGAACGCTACATTTGTATTGGTGTACTTGCAAACGCAGGTAATTCGCCCAAAAGAGCAAACCGAACAGGATGTTCTTTTGAAGGCTATAGAAATAATGTACAACGAGCGCAAACGCATTGAGGCTGCTGTGCCGATAGAATACCGCAACTGATATGACGCCCGAGGAAAAGCGCGCATATAATAAGCAGTACAGACAAGAGGGTTACGGAGCGAACGCAGACGCTCGGTATCGGGAACGCTGGCGCGAAAAGGTGCGCGCTGCAAACAGGGAGCGTATGAGGAATAAACGCCGCCGCGAGGGCGGTACGACCCGCAAGGGCTTTTCTTTGTAGTTCAATAGGGTTTTGATTGTTTGTGCAGAAACGGCGGTTCGTGAGAATAGCCGTTTTTTGCGTTCTAACGCACGAACGGCCACGCAGATATATAAACATACACAAAGGTAATTTGAGCGCGTCAGTCGGCAAAATCATGCAAAAATTTGCGTAATGCGCTGTATATCTTCGCGCACACTATTGCAAGAAAAAATGAAAGGCAGTAATTTTGCAGCCGAAAATGACACTTGCACAACGCATACGGAACTTTTTTGGCGGCAGTCACACGCTGCGCTGGTATTCTAACGGGTACGGCTATGTACCCGAATTGACTTGCCATAAATTCGGCGAAACGATTTTCTTGAACATCGCGCAAATCTTGACCGACATATACGCAGAGCTCGTGTGGACGAGCGATAGCCCTACGGCCATGTGGCGCGCCTGGAGTGACTGGGTAACGCGTAACGGGCAACGAATTTCGCTGCGCCTCATTCGTGAGCGCGGCTATGTCGTTGTGGGCTACGATAGCCGCCTGGATGTGGACGGTAACCCCGTGTGGGCTTTTTACGAGTTGAGCGACGACAAGTACACAACACGCCGCGTAGGCGATAAGGAGATGGTGGAGTGTAAAGACGCGTCGCAGTTGTTCTTTGTGCTTCGCTCGCCGACATTCGAGCAGGTGGGTATGTCTGACCATGAATTGTGCAAGGGTTACATCGCGCTGATTGACGCCGTCATGAACGGAGCCACGACCACCGCCGAGCGTTTGGGTGCTTTCATCCTCATGACGCCAAAGAGCGACAATTTCGGCGGCGTGCTGACCGAAGATGAAAAGGACGATCTCGAAAAAGAGATGTCGAAAGGCTACGGTATGCTGCGCCACCAAAAGCAGATGATGTTGTTGCCGCGCCCGATGGACACGGCGACAGTATCACTTGCCGAGGGCGACAAGAAAATGGTGGAGAAAATGCGCCAGGCTGTGTTGGCTATTGCAGACCGGCTGAAAGTACCCGCCAACCAAATTGCGCTCATCGACGCGAACTCGTCGAAATCGTTGAGCAACGGCACGGAATTGCGCGAGGGCGATATGGCCAAATACCGCAGCTTCCGCCGCTTTGTGGACGCTACGTTCTACGACATGGCAGTCGAACTGGGTATGCGTCCGAACTATATACTTGAAAACGAGCCCAAGAGCGTACAAGGGCAACAAATAGAGAACGTATGAGGACGATTAACAGCATAGAGGACTTGCGCAAGTGCCGCAAGACGGACAAAATCAAAAAGACGCCGCACATAGTACATGACGCGGTGCTGCTGGGCGACTGGGACGAGGTGCAGAACATCCCGACCGAAACGCTGCGCAAGTGGACGGACAAGCCGGAAGAACTGACGGGGCTTATCCTCAAAGGCTACGAGATGAAATGGAACGAAACGAACGAAAACGGGGAGCAATATGAGCCGACCGCTTTTGACGATTTCGTGCAAAGGTATTTCGTAAACAAGGAGTTGAATATGCCCGTGGACATCAACCACCAGGGCTGGAACGACTGGCACGCGTACTGCGGTCGCGTTTTGTATCTCGAAGTAAACTCTGTCGGGTTCTATTTCGTGGTGAACGTGCCGCGCTCGTTCGAGGGCTATGAGGATTTGAAATGGCGTTTGCAAAACGGTATCATCCAGGGATTCAGCAAAGAGGGCTGGGCGACCGACTGGGAGCCACGCTGGAACGAGGACGAGTCGTTCAACTACGAACTGATTAAGAAGATGGACATCCTCTCCGTTTCACTCGTTTGCACGCCTGCTAACGGCATAGCGTTCGAGCGTATGCAAGAGATACGCAACGCGCTCAAATTCAAAAACAAAGTGACTGAAAACAAGGGCAAGACGATTGCCCAATTATTCAAATAACAACTAACCACTAAAAACTTTTTTCGCTCATGAAAAAGAAATTCTTACAGAACTTGGTGGCGAGTATGCGAAAAGTGGCTAACTCGCTAACCGAGGACGCTCGCTCCCAATGGGACGAGATGGTTGCTGCCGTAGAGGCTCTCGAGGCAGACGAAACCGAACACAACATCACCGAACTCAACGACCGCCTGGCTGAGATTGAGGGCAAGTATGCCGAGCAGAACGAGCAAATCGCAGAGCGCATCCAAAAGGTACGCAACGAGGTTATGGCTCAACTGCAAGCAAGCACAAAGAACGTGAAAGACCAAATCACGCCCGAGGTGCGCAAGGAAATTGCCAACGCTATCGACGCAGCCCGTCGTGGCCGTGATGATGTGAAAAACGCTATTATGGGTGTGCTGAAGAAGAACGACATCACCGGTCTGGACTTCAACGCAGCCGCTCGTATTGCGATTGAGTTTGAGAGCAAGCCGACCGAGTTGTTCGACGCTTTCGGTCGTACCGACCTCGACCTCGTGTATCTCATCGGTATCGACGAAACCGACAAAGACCAAATCGCAAAGCAGTGGGCAGACAACCCCGCAGCAGCGAAAGAGGTTGAGCAGTTGGCCGCAGAGGGTGTGGCTCTGAGCACCAAGTACATCTACAAGCAGCAACGTATGGCCAACGAGGCTATCGACGACGCTCGCGATCGTGGTGTGCTGGCCGAGGTAGAGGCAAAGACATCCGCCGAGCTGGAGCAGCAAGTAAAACGCCTTGCCGAGAAAGCCGCTATCGTAGGTGACAACATCAACGAGGCCGGCAAAAAGGTGAGCACGTTCCAAACTATCGGAACTACAACCCGCACGACTGGCCGTATCGCCGTTGTACATCCCGCGGGAGCAACCCCGAACCTGCTCGACCTGGCAAAAGCAGCCGACAAGGTGGACGCAGCCGTATCGGAAAAGGTTTGCGTAATCTCGAAAGAGTATGCACGCGACCTGTCCGCTTTCTCGTATGGAAATGGCAGCTCTGTTCGCATTTTGAGCGACGAGGACATCGCCAGCCAAATCGGCGTTGCTCGCCTCGTCAAAGTGGACTATCTGAACGAGGTAGAGGGTCTGCACGCTGTTATTCTCAAGCCGAGCGCATACAAGGTTCGTATCAAGAACGAACTGCGTGTTGCTTATCCCAAGTACGAGAACAACTCGCTCTACTATCTCTATGAGATGAACATGGGCGGTGCGCTCACCGAACTCAAATCGGCAGCCGTACTGACCAGCGCAGGTGGATCGAGCAAAGGCAGCAAGTAAGAAACCGAGTAAAAGGACAACCGCATGAACGTAGCAGATTACAGGGCAGCAGGGTATGGGCTTTCACAACTGATTGACCAAGCAGCAGTCACGCGTGCCGAAAAGGACGTTGTGGCGGCCTATATCGTGCCACTCGTTGGGGATGTACCGACGCAAGAAGAAATAGAGGCAGAGCCGCTAAAAACGGCGGTTATGTCGCTGGCTTTCTTGCTGGTACAACTCCGTACGATCGTGGCCACGCGTGCCGGGGCAAAAACGAAAACGACTGCTCAATCGCAGACCCCAACCGAGGATGACGTGCGCCGTCAAAACGCACGTTCGTGTGTGCAGGCGTTGCATGATGTTGCACCCCTGGCGCGGCCGTGGCTGGTTTGCAGCGACATCTGCGGTTTGTTCTTCGGCTCGCAATTTTTTCACAACTAACTGAAAGGACTGAATTATGGCTATTTGTGATTATTCGTTTGCGTCGATTGGCGTTGATTGCGCCAAGCTGCCGCAAAAAGGCTACACAGGCCGTGCCCTGCTCGCAAAGCGCAGCGACATCACGTTCACAACCGTGACAAGCGCGCCGCGTAAGGTGCTGACCGTGACCGCCGCAACGGCCAACAATATCAAAAAGGTGGATAATATTTGGGCAAACGCTTTCTCCGGCTCACAAAACACGTTGAGCGTGGAGAACGGCAGACCCGACTACCCAAAGACGGTAGTCGTTCGCGTTCCGAACTACGGTGTGGACACTGCCGAACTCGTTGAGGCGTTGGCAAAAGTAGGCAGCGTGCTGATACTTGAAAAAGAGGATGGCACTTATCCTATCGTCGGCCTGTACGGCAAAATGACAGCCACCGAGGAAACGCAGAACGAAACCGACAACGGCGGCGACTGGCTCTGCAATTTCAACGTGACCGAACCGTACGCCGGGGTGTTCCTTGTTGCTGACCAATCGGGCTCCAACCCGGCCACGGCAGCAGCAAAATTCGAGGCTCTCTGGACGGCAGCAGCATAACAAACTGCTGACTCACAACAAGCGGCGGGTGGATGGTATCCGCTCGCCGTTACTAATTTAATACACGAATATGGCTTGCAATTATAACATAAAAGTAGTAGAGGGCAACAAGTTCGCCCTGGTAATGCCGCTCAAAAGGCGGTCGTATGTTTCGAGCGTTCCTATCGACGAGGATATAGACGCAACGCAACTGGTGGACTGCCATGTAACTATCGGCGGCGTTGAATATACACCCGCGTTCGGTAGTGAGGGCGTGCGTGTAATAGTACCCGCAACACTCGCGCGCGGCACATACGATGTGGTGCTGACGGCTATGTACCACGGCGCAGAGATACGCGCGGCGTATTTCGAGGGTCTGACTATCGTCAAGTGGAACGGGCAGAGCGACGCACAGCAGTATGTGCAAGGAACCACGGTTGAGCTTGTGCCCGCGTTCGTAATTGGTGGCACGCTGACCGACGCAGAACTTGAGCAACTGAAAGCGCAACTGCGCCTGGAAATAGCAGCGGCCGAGGCAGCCAAGGAAGCAGCCGAGGCAGCCAAAGAGGCGTACGATGAAAAGGCCGAGGCGTTGGACGACATCGCGCAGCAAACCACACTCACGCAGGGTGTTGCTGATATACGCGAGGATATTGCAGGCATAACGGTTGACACCAGTACGCTCGCCAAGCAGGGAACGAATGACAACGCCACGCTGACAGAAACGCAGGCGCAGGCCACATCGGCAGCAACTGACGCGGCAGCGTCGAAGAACGGAGTGGTGGACGGAAACGATACCGCCGTAGGTGTTGCGAAAGAGGTGCGCTCTGAACTCGGCACGGGTAGCGATACGGCCTCGGAAACGGGCACGCTGTTTGCGATTGTAAAATGGGCAAAGGACAAAATCAAGGATGTGTACGCCGCGCTTACTGACGGTACGAACGGACTTGCGGCTATTAAGAGCGAAGCCACCGCAGCCAAGACGGCGGCGCAGGGTGCAGAAACGACTGCCCAGGGTACGGCCAACAAGAACGAGATACTTGCGGCTATTACGGCAAACGCTGGCGTACCGACGCTGACTATCCCGAACACCACGCTCGCGCAAGAACTTGCGCCGAATACGCTCTACACATTCGAAAGCCGAACGAACAACCTCACGCTGACGCTGGTAGCACCGATCGTTGGCAAAGCGAGTGAGTATCACTTGTTCCTCGTTGCGGGAGCAGCGGTCACGGTTACATGGCCGACTGGTATATCGTGGAACGGAGGCAGCGCACCGACCATCGCAGCCGACAAGACCTATGAGGTCAGCATATTGAATAACATCGCAGCATTCATGGAGATATGAGACAGGCTTTCGTAAAAGACGGACAAATACGCAGTTTTGATGTTCAAGACGGCAAGGTCATCGCCACGCTTGAGATTGGCGGTGTGTGGGTGAGCAATCCCACTCTGGAGGCATTCTACGCAGACGGATGGAGAGATTACATACCACCTACACCAGAGCCATATATTCCTACCTACGCAGAATTGGTTGAGCAATATATCCGAGAGCACGGCTATGAGACCTATGGGGCAGAATTAGCAATCATAAACAACTACGCAATAGACCCAACGACCTACGCAGATGCTTATGCGGCTTATATGCAAACAAGAGTAGATGCAAAGGAATGGGCTAATAGCCAACCACACCGAGAGGATAGCAGCGATGAGTGAGAGTTTGTTACATAGAAGGAGATGTATGGGGAGTAAACCAGCAGATGACGGCATCTACGGCATCTGCATAAGGAGTGGTGGTGCGTATGCTCAAGGCTCAATCACTATTCCTATAGAGGCAGGATTCACTTGGGAAGCCAGACTATCGGTTGCTAAGGGTTCAACTCCGTTTGGTGGACAGATGGGTTGCGGCGATAGGATTGATAACGATCCTAACTCTGGCGATCGTATATTGATAGGTATGGGCACAATTTCCTCTGGTAATGGCGGTATGTATGCTTTTTTTCCATTCAGCACTTATACAGGAGCAATGCGTGTCTCCACAGTAGGATTCGGAGATGCCAAACTCAAACTGCATACTTGTCAGTTCCAATGGCCGAAATTCTATGTGGATGGAGTGGATAGAACACCAGCCAATGTGCCAAGCACTATGCCTTTGTATATGTTAGACAGAGTTACGCCTATCAATTTGTGGTTTAATTTCCCGCAAGGCTATGTGGTCAATAGCATTAAGATATACAAGTATGATGAATTGGTGTACGATTTCGAAGCCAATGTGAGAGAGGTATCGCTCGATGACCAACTCGGGAGCGGTCTTCGCATCCAATACCCCAATCCAGGTAATTTAGACTTCTGGGTGGAGTTTGATGAGGAAGGCAATCCGATAAGAGAAGTGCCCTACGGGTGAGGCAATTAAACAATACACGATTTAATCTTGGATTATGACAGACCCATACGATGAATATAGGACACCCCCGGAGGGCTGCGGAACTGTCATAGCAGTCTTGATAGCCATTGTAGCCATAGGAGTGATGATAATAATATTTGTAATAACTTCGGTATCATAGTTAAAATGCCATAACTTGCAGCAAAAACCAAAGGTAGAAAAAACAAAACAAATATGGAATATATAGATTTATTTTTGAAGATTGGCGAGTTCGTATTGGCCGCTGTTGGAGTGATAGGCGGCGGAGCCGGTATCTACTACTGGAAAGCCTACAAAAAGGAGAAAGAGGCCAATGCGCAGTCGGCTTCCCTTGACGCCAAGCGGAAAGAGGCGGAACTGGTGGACGATGTGCTGCAACGCTACGAGAAGTCGGTGCTCCGTCGAATGGATGAGGGTGCAGCCGTAACCGCCAAAGAGTTCCAAGAACTGAAAACCGAAATGCGTGACGGACTACAAGATGTCCGCGAGGAAAACCGCAGTCAGAACGAAAAAATCGTTGCAATATCCGAGTTGCTGGCCGATATGAAAGAGTATCTCAACGGCGGTTTTGCAGCGTTCGAGAACAACAAACACGCTAAACCCAAACCCCGGAAGAAATGAGCGACATATACGACGAATATCGTGAGCCGCCGAAAGGTTGCGGAACTGCCGTAGTTGGCGGACTGGCCATAATGGCTATTTCTGTCATGCTGCTGTTTTGCTGCGTGAGTTGTAAGACCACGCAACCGCTTATGCAGACGCGCGACAGCGTCCGTGTGGAGATACGCCACGACAGCGTGTATGTGTTCAAGCACGACAGCATTTTCCGAGATAGGTGGCGCAACGGGGACACAGTTTTTGTAACGGTTGAGAAATTCAAAACGCTATACCGCGACAAGTTGGTGGAGGTGCATGACACGATAACAGCCACGCAGACGGAGCAGGTGGCCGTTAAGTATGTGCCCGACTATTACAAGCGTACAAGCACAGGCTTTTGGATATTGCTCGCGCTGCTGATTGTTTGGCTCGCGTTTAAGGCGTACAAGTTATATATCAAAATACAAACGGGAGGTTTTACATGGAAATTGTAGTTTGGCGGAAATACCGCAAGCAGGGTTACACAATAGGCCGGATGTATATCGACGGCAAGTTCTTTTGCAACACGCTCGAGGACACCGATCGTGGCCTGGCGCAGTATATGAGCGTCAGCGAGATTATGAACGCAAAGCTCTACGGCGAAACGGCCATCCCGGTTGGTGACTACAAAATATCGCGCACCTATTCGCCGAGATTTAGACGGCTTGTGCCGCAGATTATGAATGTAAAAGGCTTTGCAGGCGTTCGCGTACACGCAGGCAACACGGCGGCGGACACCGAGGGCTGCCTCATACTGGGCGACAACACACAGCCCGGAAAGGTGCTGAACTCACGCAAGCGCGTGACGGAGTTCGAAACCCGTTTGCAGATCGCAGGCGGCACAGCTGATTTGCATATCGTTTGGGAATATAACGAGTAAATGTCGGCAAAACCGCCATATTTGCGTTCTAACGCGCTAAAATTCAAAAGTTATAGAAACATACACAAAACATAAAATCTTGCGTTAAAATGGAAAAGTACGAAAAATTTGCGGCTTTGGCAGAAAAGGACAAACTGACCGCGACGGACAAAAAAGCGATTGCCGCCGAGGCTGACGCGCTGGGTATTGAGATAAACCCGAACTGCCCGAGCTGCTACAAGGACGCAGCGATACAAATTGCGCTGCGCTACAAGCCGGAGCAGAAAACGCAGGCGGGTAGTAAGTACGAACTATTTGACGACATCGACATAACGATACACTCGTTCAAGTTCGGTTCTATGCGCTGCTGCAATGCAACGATTTCGGACGAGGCTGCGCGCCGTTGGTTGGCCGCAGGTTTGCCGCGTCGGTTCTTTAAGACTATCCCAGATGAAAATAACGAATAAAACCAAATACGCGGACTTTCGTGAGTATGAGCCATTCGTGACTGACGAAAGCAAGGCCGAACTAAAACGGCAGGCAGAGCAGGCGTTCAAGCCCTGCCACTTGCTGACGCTGGATGAGTTTTGGGCTATATCGTCGAAAGACTATGCGCTGCTGGGGAGCGTAGAGGAACCGACCGTGCTGCAAGTGTATTGGCTGCTGCGATTTGCAGACTACTGCGAAGAACTGCGCAAGGTATGCGAGCGGCTTACGATTGAGCAGACGGGCGACGAGGTACAGGCCGAGCAGGGGTGTGTGACGCTTTCGCCGCAAGAAAGTATGCTTGTGTTTGTACGGTCGTATTTTGGTCTGCGGTCTTTCCGCGAGGCCGGGAAGGTGACTATGAACGAGTATATCCTCGCGCGTAAGGACAAGTACAACCACGCACGGCAGCAACGCAACTGGGAAAATATACAACGTAACCGCATGAAAAGAAAATGAGAACGAACACTATCATAGACAAACTCGCTCGCACGATTGAGCGCGTGGAGTTGGGCAAAGGCGGGGAGCCGTTGCCGTTTGTGTATGCCGAGGCCGGCCTGCGCAATATCATTCTCGACCAACTGCAACCGCCGTTTGCGGCTTGCGTACCGATCGAGAGCGGAGTAGTGAACGATGAGCGCGGGCAGTTCCACGAACGGCTGACGATGTCGGTGGTATTCGGCGACATGATGTGCCAGCCCGTGCCGGAATATGACGCCCGTGAAAACGAGCGTATTATTGACGAGTGCAAGAGGCGCGCGTTCAAGTGGCTCGCACTACTGACGCCCACAAAGGAACTGCGGCTCATATCCGTGAACGGCTCGCTCCGTGTGTACATGGAAGATGACGCGTATATTACGGGCTTTGCCGTGAACGTAACGCTCGAGGAAATTGAAAGTGTCGGCAAGTGTAGCGTATGACCTTTGAAGAAAGCATAGTAAAAGTGCTGGAGCAGACCCGCGAGGAAATCCGCGCGAATATGGCTGCAAAAGATATCAATGCCAGCGGTCGGACATCGCGGGCGTTCGCCGTTGAAACGTACCAGGGTGGCGTGCGGCTTGTGCTGAAGCATGACACGCGCACCGCTCCGCTCGAAACGCTCGAGGTCGGTCGTCCGGGTGGAAACGTACCGGGCGGCTTTCGCATGACAAAGGCAGGCGTAATGGATGTGAGCAACAAGTTCAAATTCATGCTCGTCAAGTGGGCGGAGGAAAAAGGCATCGCAGACTTTGGTTGGGGTGCAGCAACTATGCTTGGCAGGCGTATTGCGAAAGAGGGCACGCTGCGCAACACACAGCACGAAGATGTGTACAGCACGCCCGTGCAGAAAGCCGTGCAGGGCATACGCGCCGATATACGCGGCATAGTATTGGGGGAAATAAAACAAGCAAAAAACAATTTCAACAATGGAAAATGAGCAAATCGTTTTGCAGGTGGACATCGACACCCAAAAGGTGCAGCAAAATTTGTCCCTGGCCATCTCAAAGGTCGCGAGCTTAAAAGAGAGCCAAAAAGCCCTGCGTGCCGAAATCGAAAAAGGAAACGACAAGACAGGCGAACTGGCAGCCACATACGCGCAGTATGGCAAGCAGTTGGAGCAGGCACAGCGTGAGATTAAGTCTAACACCGCCGCTCTGCAAATGAACACAGCCGCCGTGATTGACGAGAATAGCTCGCTCGATGAGCAGCGTATGGCGTTGAACGCAGCACAAAAGGCGTATGCACTTTTGTCGGGCGAAGCCAAGAAAGCCGCTGACGCAGAGGGCGGGCTGCGCGACCAAATCGACGCGCTCTCAAACCGCGTAAAGGAGCAAGAGGCGGCCATCGGCGACTATCGCCGTAACGTTGGAAACTATACCGAGGTTATTACGGCAGGCTTTGACCAAATGGAAAAGGCCGCAGGCCAATTATCGCCTGCTGTTGGTATCCTGCGCAGCATGGGTGGCGAGGGTAAGAAGCTTGGCGACGCCCTGGATATGCTCGGCAAGGTCATGCAGGTTGTCAGCAAAGGCGGAAAGGTTGTCGCGGCCACAACAAAGACTGAAACGGTGGCGCAAGAGGGTTTAAACGCGGCTATGAAAGCCAATCCGATAGGCCTTATCATAACGGCTATGACAACGCTCTTGCCGCTTATTCAGACTTTCATAACCTCAACCAGCGGTGCAGAGGACGCACAAAAAGCCCTCAATATGGAGCTGGAACGGCAGAACAAGATACTGACCGCTTTGCAGCACGATTACGATTTTGCGGCACGTTTGGCAGCGTCCGAGGGCAAGAGCCAAATGGAGGTGCTCGAGATACGGCGCAAGGGAGCAAAAGAGCAACTCAGCCTGGCGGATGCTTTGGTCGATAAACTGGAAGCCCAGCGTGCGAACATGAACAAAAAGCAGAGAGAGGCAACAAAGGAGCAGTACGAGCAAGCTGTAAAGGCACAGCAAGAGGCGGCCGCAAATCTCAATGCTATAAACGAGGAAATAACGCTCTCCGGGGCGAAAGCAAATGCCGAACGGACGGAAAACGCCAAAAAGGCGGCGAAAGAACAAGAGCAAATCGAAATGCGGAGGGTTGGGCTGCAATATGAGCAGCAGCAGAAACTCGCAACGGGTTTGGCCGGCATACAAGCCCTTGCCGACCAAATGAAGAAGAACATAACCGACCAAACGGCGCAAGCCACGCAGGCGGTTCTTGAATCGACATCGAACATACAAGAAGAACAGACCGATCGTGTACCAATTCTTGCACGGTTGTGGGGGCTTGACGACGAGGGTATTGAGTATTTGAGAAAACAAATCGCGCAAGGCGTCGATGAACTGACGGCGGCTGACAATGCCGTGACAGACCAACTGAAACGCAGGGTGCGTGATTACGGGAGTGCCTTTGGCGAGCTTGGCGAGTCTTTCGGCGATATGGCTAATATGCTCGGCGAGTTCGCAGAAGAAAATGAAGAAGCAGCACAGGCACAAAAGGCTTTCGCGCTTATGGGGATATTGCTCAACCAGGCGCAGAGTATTTCGCAAGGCGCGTTGGCTATATCCGAGGGTGTAGCGAGTGCGGCTATGATACCGTTTCCGGGAAACATCCCCGCTATCATATCCATCGTGGCTCAAATTACGGCTCTTATGGCTGGTGTCGGAACGTCCATTGCACAGGCCAAGCAACTATTCGCCCAGGCTGACGCGCAGAAATTCTCAACCGGTGGTATTGTTGGCGGCTCGTCGTACACGGGCGACCATGTTCCCGTGTTGGCAAACTCGCGCGAAATGTTCATAAATACCGAAAGTCAAAAACGGCTATTTGACGCTCTGACGGGAAACGGCGACGGCTCGCTTGGCGTAAACTACGAAATGATGGCAGCCGCGTTCGCAAGCGCACCCGCTCCTGTGGTGGTCTATTCCGAGTTGCAAGAGTTCGGGCAAAAAGTATCAACCTATAAAGAAATAGCAAGCATATGATTGTAAATCTTTCAAGCATCGCAATGAGTGCGACCTATTACAAGCAAGAGCGGCTGATTATCCGCAAGACCTCAACCTCCGCTCCTGTACGCTTTTGGTCTAATCTGCACGGCTCATACGATAGCCCTATTGCAGAGTACGCGCAGACATCGGACAATGTGGTGGAAATCGATGTTACGGACTATGTTCGCGCATACGCAAGCAATTTGACTTATTTGGGAATCCGCGCCACAAACTCGTTGCAAGTTTACACATTAAGCGTAACAACAAAAGGTCTTATCAATCCGGCGAGTGTAATTATACCTCCGCACGATTATACGGAATTTGCGTATATTGTTCCTCCGTTTAAATTGCTTGAGCCTGTTGGCTCGGAGCAAGGCGATGTGATACAATTTGAGTTCTGGTCAAATGATGGAAGTGATTATGCGCTATATCAATACAACGGGGATAGCCTTATAAGACAAGGACTAATTACTGACAAGAGCGGCGTTCAATTATGGGAAAATAGCATCAATAGATTTACTATTCAACGAAATTGGGATGAGAATTGGATTGCACGCAATTTGCAGTCGCGTATGTGCGATAGGCGATACGCGGCCGTGAAGTGGGTTTCGTTCACTGGGAACACCCGCGAGCACACATTCGAAATCGTAAAAGTCAAAACGGAGAGCGCGGGCAACTATTCGCTTTTGCCGACCGATAATGAGTATGTCGATATAAAAGGCCGGGTAGATAGTTTTGTTATTCGCCTTGACGGCCTTTGCACATATGATATTTGGTACTATTCTGACCTTATCACGAGCAGCAAAGTGGAGGTGTCGCTTGACGGATCGACATACACCCGTGTGCAAGTGACATCCAAATCAATCACCCTGCCGGATGGCGAGGCACAAGACGGAGTGTTGGAAATCAATGTAAACTGGAAGAGATATGATGCAGTTACTATGTAACGGGGTGGTGCTGGACTTGTACGACGGCACGAGCCTGCAATTTACGCACGATAACCCGCTTTTTGCTTTTGATGAGTTGAAGTGCGAGAGGACTACGCAGTTCAAGTTGCCGAGTACACCAGTAAATGAACGCGTGCTGGAACTTGCACGCATACCCGCGTATGTGGGCACGGGAATGAGGCGGCGGTTCTCTGCCGAACTGCAAGCTGGCACGGTGGTCAAAAGCGGCTACCTCTATGTGAGCGAGTACGACGGCACTGATTACGCTGCCGTCTTTGTGACTGGGGAACTGATAGACCTGCAAGCAGTTCGAGATGCGGGTAGCATACGAGATTTACTGCAATACAATAACAAGTTCACATGGGATGATAGTTCACCCACACCAGCGTCGCAAGTATCTCTGCCGAACATTGGGATTGTGCAGTATATGGTGGCTTCCGGGCATAGGAACCCGAGTGTTGATCTGAAGTGGATGATGGAAGAGGCCTGCCAACTGCTGAATGTGCCAATCACCTTCCCGATTGGCGGAAGCAGCCGCATGAGATTGATGAGTACTGGTGACTATTATGAGTTAAACCAAACACTTATTCACCTAATCAATGACCCGGATAGTTCGCAAGACCCTGTGAACATAGAACCATTCCTCGGGCTTGTACATTATCAAAATGTTATTGCAGCCGTATGGGATGCCGTAGCGTATCGGGATAGCGGCGGGCTGGAGTGGGATTATGACAATGCCACATTGAGGGGTTCGGAACAATTCTCGCAGATATACCTTGATTATGATTGCGTGCTATTCTTCCCGGAAGACACACCAGTCAATCTATGCGTAGTGACTGGGAATCTTAACATGCGCTCCAATGGCCGTGCAAAAGAAGAACTGACATTCATTGGCACCAGGAGTTTCTCTGCTGATGGAACATATAGAGGTCTTCCTCTCGCTGGAACAAGCGTGACTATACCAGCCAACACACCATTCTTCTTGGCCGATGCATCGGGAGTCGTTTGGACAACTCCGACAACAGTTGGCCAGCAAGGTATAGTTGGATATGAGGCGAGCCTTATACCAGCATACGATGTGAAGGTGCGTATATCCATTGACCATCAATGGGTATACGGCGAGGCAGTACCATACAATGCCATATTACCCGATTTGACACTCATTGAACTGCTGAAGATATATGCCGCAACCAATGGAATGATATTGAGTTATAGCCAAGCCGATGGAGTTGTATTCACTCCTATGGACTTCAGCACATTCTCCGTCAAGGAAGATGTGAAGATAACCAAGCGAGGGAGTGTCGCTCGAACCTTCGCCAAGTATGCGCAGCGCAATGTGATGCGCTTCGATAGCCAGCCGAGTGTCGCGCTTGGCGAACGCATTGTGACAGCGTACTATGTGGACAACGACATGATCGAAGCGGAAAAAGACTTGTACCTGCTCAAGGTTAGCGAGGGCGGGTACTACGGCGAAATGACGCAACAAGACACGGTTCGCCAGTTGTTATACATCCGAGATAATGCCGATGATGACAACGACAAGCAGACCATAGCGGAGGCCAAGACCGACTCGGCAAATATGCAACGGGTTGGGCTGCCGGTGAACGCCAGCCTCCAGGCTCTTTGCGCGGCCAGCACGCAGTTTGTGGTAGAGGCGCACATGAACATGATGGAATACAACGCTATAACGGCCAAAACACTGCTGCTCATCGACGGCACAAAATACACATGGACGGATCGCAGTTGGCAGAACGATGTCGCCAAATTTACGCTCGCAAAAGTGTAAACCGATTTTTGTGCGTTTTGGCGCGTTTTATTTTTGCCGACATAAAAATATACACACGAAACATTTGAACGCAGCAGACGTGATTTTTCGCTGATTTTTGCTCATTTTTGGCCTATGTCGGCACAATGTCGGCAAATCTGCTTTTCAACAATCGCCGCCCACCCCGATAAAATAAAGGGTGAGCGGTTTTTGCTTTGTGACCCCGCTGGGGTCAATACCCTTTTGTAGCAGTATGCCGCAATATGCAAGATAATGCGCGGGCGCGTGCGAGGTGTTTGTGCAAATAGAAGCAAATAGTGTCAAAACGGTCGGCAAAATGTCGGCACTATTGTAGGTATAAAAAATTTGTTGTACCTTTGCAGCGTTTTTCATAAACACTTGAGTTTTTTGTTTCAAATCTTTGCAAAAGTAAGGACGCCTGCGCTGGGAAGCGTGGGCGTTTTTATTCTATGCCCAGGGCGTGCTTTTTCTGCTCGGGTGTTACGGATGAGTATCTATTGAACGCACGGGAGTTTTCATCGTGCCCGGTCATGCTGGCCACTAACCGCTTGTCGCCTGTTCGTGCGTAGGCTATTTGAGCAAAGGTACGGCGGGCGAGGTGAGATGAGGCAACCGAGAACAACGGACGCGGGAGTGTTTGCCCGGTCGATGGGTTTCTCCACATGACCATGCGGGTTATGCCAGCCGCGCAGAGTATCTCCTTTATATCCTGGTTGTATTGCACCTCGTTCACGAAAGGTAACAACCGCCCGCGTATATCCACGCCGCGATAGCGTTCCACGATAGCCTGCGCCGTTTTGGATAGCGGTAGCTCTACGACGCGGCCTGTTTCGCGTGCCGTTTTCTTCGGCTGATACACCAGCCACCCGTTGCGGATGTTCGCCCAGGTGAGTGAGTAGAGGTCTGACACACGGCATCCAGTATGGCACTGGAACACGAAGATGTCCCGCTGCTTTTTGAGCGGTTCGGTCAAAGCATCGCACGCGGCTATTTGGTCGCGTTCTTCCGCCGTGAGGAAATATGGATCGGCGTAACTTTCTTGCGGCATAGTGTAACCCTCAAACGGGTTCGGGTACGGGCGGCCACCGAAATACACCAGCGCGCGGAGTTGCCGCATACGGCTTGCAATAGCGTTGTCACCCAAGCAAGCGTGCGTGCGTAGGAAAGCCAGGAACCCGTCAAGGTCTGCTCGTGTGAGCGTGTGTGCATACAAGCGTTTGTGTGCGTGCTTTTCATATCTTTGCAGGTGCGCGCGTAGTGAGTGCAGTTTGCGGCGGGATGAGGGTGCGGCGTTTCGCACATCGCAGTAGTGGTCGATGAGGTCGGCGAGCGGCTTTTCCTCTGCCTCGCGGTCAATAGTCTTTTGCAGCCACTCCTTATCTACGCGCCCACCCACAGCGGCGAAAGCGTCCGTAATTCGTGCGGCGAGTTCGTCAAGTTGCTGCTGCGCCTCGCGTGCTCGGATATTATCCGGCGTATCGTATCGACGGCTGACCATGCAGCGTCCCTCGGCTTCGTTCCAACAAGAAACGGGTGCGAAAATACGGGTGCGTGCGCGCAGGTCACATCCACGGCCGTAATAGAAGCGCATATGTACCTCGGCCAGTCCGCCGAGCGACTTGCGGCTGATTGTGTATAGAACTGCCATGATTTAGTTTGTTATGCGTTGCAAAAGTTGCTCGCGGGTGTTTTGCTCTCTTTCCAACATATTGAACAATTTTTCAAACTGCGCCGCATATTGTTCGCGCTGGGCTGCCATTTCGTTCGTGAGGGTCTTGACGATTTCGGACGGATCGACACCGTTCTTCTGCTCGCCGTTGTTCACGCCCGTATTATTGAACTGCGTGCCTGCTGTTTGCTCAATTCGTATGCCCTCTTTTTCGAAGATAGCCTCGACTTGTTCTATTGTTTTCTGAGTGACTGCCGTGCTGCCGCCTATCATAGAGGCGACGAACGATCGGTTCTTGCAAATCAAATCTGCAAAATCTTGCATATTAGTAATACGGCCTGCCGATAGCGCAGACTCATAAGCGGCGTTTAAGCGCGCTTGATTTTCCTTTGTTGTAGTTCTCATAATTTACTTTTTTTTAAGAAAAACATACTTTTTTTTAAGAAAATGCAATTTTTCTCCAACAAAGTTTGCAAATGTTAGAAAAAAGTTGTAATTTTGCACCGGATTTCAGTAAGGAAACTAACCAATTCCGCTGCAAATTTACAACAAAAATTTGAAACTACAAAGAAAAATTACAAAAAATTATGAAAAACTTTTTGGATTACGATTTTTTAGAGGTTGAGAAACTCCGCAAAGGTTTCGAGAACTCGGTGAAGATGACCACGGCGCAAATCAATCTTGCGTACCTCATCAAAGTAAAGGGACAGGGCTATAACCACCTCGTAGGCGTTTCGGGTTTGCTCGCTCTCGTAGGAGTAGACCGCGCCGTAAAAATGGTGCAACGCGCCAACAAGTGCCAGGGCGATGTTTGCCGCTGCCAAGTGTACGGACAAGGCTTGCAAATTTCGTTCTACGTTCATTAAGAAAGGAGGCCGAAGATGATGTACCAAGCAGTTATGAAAATAGGCGGCAGCAATCCGCAACAAATACGCTCGGGCGTATGGGAAACAAGTGACAAGGCGTGGGGAGAGCTTTGCGGCATGACCTACGGAAAGATACCAGCCAAGACAGACTGGTGCGCATGGCTAACAATGAAATCGAGAATATGAATACCGAAACAACACTCAACGAGACGTGGTCGGCAATGGTAGCCGACGCAAGAAAATGGCGCAAGGACAACCCGGATATTGCGCGAGTAATTAACCCGAATAACCAATACAAGAGATTATGAAAAAGCAACGTATCATAGCAGGCGCAGTGGCGGCGATAGTCGCCCTCGCCATTTGCGTAGCCGTTTGCCTGCAATGGAGCAAACAGGGCTGCGGTATTTTTTCACTCGTAGCCGGTTGTGCATTGTATTGTGCCTGCATAGCCGGTATATGGGGAGTAGTTGATGCAACGATAAAAGAAAGGAGCGGAAGATGAAAGAGTATCAATTCAGACACGCGTTGCGCGAAACGGGTGAACCGATCGATGGTTGCTTTGCCTGCGTGGCCGATAGTATAGAGGAGGCGACGCGCATACATGATCGCTTTTTGCAGGTTCACGCGCAGCACCTCGTTACATACGGTGAAGCGGTATCTGTTGCCCCGAGCGGAGTACTGAAAGAAATGAGCAGACCAAGCACTATACCGCGCGCAAGTGTTTGCGATTATAGACCTGCATACGGAGGTTGGGATTTACACTAATTTTGCAATAATATGGAAATCGAATTTGTGGACAAGAAAGAAGCGTGTAGGCTGTGGCAACGCGACGTGCGTACGCTGCAAAAGTGGGCAGAGGCCGGTGAGATACGCGCGCAGCGCATTAACCCAAACCGCTCCGACCGCCCGCAATGGTATTTTGAAACACCGCAAGCGAGATACGATCGTTTGCATATGTATAACTAAAAAACACAAACAATTATGAAAGTAGAACTTTTGAACGCGACGGTGGTGAGCGTAGAGAACCGCCAAATCAAATTGCAAAACGGCGACACGCGCGCCATGCAAATTGTGCAAGTATCATCCAACGGAAGACGCGGAGTGCAACTCGACGGCGTTGAGGTTTGGGACGATAACATCGAACGACTACACATCACCCAGGGGCAAACACTCAATCTGACCTGTGAGGCCGTAGGCCGTATGTGGAGCGGGCGTTTTTCGTACACGCTGCAAGCGTATAAGGCAGAGCAAGTAGTTAAACAAAACGAGGGCGGGCAAGACCCGTTTGGAGTATGAGCGATAAACTGAAAACAATGAACATCAAAGGCAAGGAGTATGTGACGGTGAACGAGCGACTGAAAGCGTTCCGCACACAAGCCGAGTTTGCGGGGTGGACACTCCAAACTATCCCGCACGAATTGACAAACGATGTGGCCGTATTTGAGGCGCGCATACTTGACAAAGACGGTAGGCTGCGCGCAAACGGGTTCGCCCGTGAGGTACGCACTCAGGCAGGTTCAATGGTGAACGCCACGAGCCATATCGAGAACTGCGAAACATCCGCATGGGGGCGCGCCCTCGGGAACCTGGGAATAGGTATAGACGAAAGTATATGCAGCGCGCAGGAGCTGCTGGTTGCACTGGGTATGCAAAAAAGCGACCCAGCACCGGCCGCGCCAAAAATGCATGGAAGTAGTGTTGCACAGCAACCGCAAGAAAAGCCCGCAGAACGCCCGCAATTAACCAACAAACCGCTGACACCTCGTGAGCAGGATGAATTGGATGATGCGCTGGTGAAGATGGACTTTGCGCAAAACCGCGCTGAGTTGCTGGATATATTCAAAATGTACAAGGACGCGAACTTTGCCCACATATTGCAAGAGCATGGTGCAAATATTTGCGCACAAAAAGGCTGGAGGGTA
>Ga0310691_10002288_pt1 | contig 25918 bp, 40 predicted proteins | sample 176DNAGHGlowgp2_FD_203887 | JGI IMG/M metagenome (GOLD analysis project Ga0310691, IMG submission 203887) | Sheep rumen microbial communities from Palmerston North, Manawatu-Wanganui, New Zealand - 1766 DNA GHGlow gp2 (v2) (version 2) | ecosystem: Host-associated > Mammals > Digestive system >...
ACCAGACGCTGTTTTATTTTTGGTTTTAGTACCGACTTCATTAAGATCCCCGCGTGTCATTCCGTGATCTTCGAGGTAAGCCCTTGGATTCTCGCCCGAACCGTATGGATATCTTCCACTATGACGTGGTGTTCCATAATGATAAAGTTCGGAATCGCCCCTATTTTGAACTATTGCCACTTAGAGCACCTCCGTTTTCTTCGACAAGACTCTGCTGATATTTCATTGAGCTGATACCGAGTAGTCCGCCCAGAAACACGTCAATCGCCGACAACGTGCCGGTTATCTCTGCGGGATAGGGCAGACCCCACAGCTTAGACAGAGTGAAATATAGTGTAGCGAGACCTGGGAGCAAATACTGAGCTACCCATTTGAATTTATCGTATGTACTATTCTTCATCGGTTAAGCCCATACTCCTTTCTCTTGTATTCGATATCAAGTTCTTCGGCGGCATCTTCGGATATGACGTCAAGCTTCTGGCATGCGTCATAGCCAATCTTGCAATCGCCGTTGCCGCCAAGCATTTCATAAGGTTTCCATAAATATTCGAGGTTGCGTTTCTCCTTGAGGGTGATGCCGCCTCTACGTACAAACTTGTCTGTTAGACTAAGTATTCGATCGTGACCGAGTCCAGTTAACATCCGGCTCTGAGCAGACAACTGGGACTCTTCCTTATCTTTTTTCTTATCTCTTCGCTGAAGAAGATAGATAACCAGCGACATTACACCGGAAGAAGTGATCGCGGAAATCAGAGCTGTCATGACCATCTGTACTTCTGGACTCATTTTGTCCCTCCAATCATTAACAAATAGAGGAGCAGCACGCAGCCACTCCTCTATCGTTTAGCTCTTTATTTTTCCGATTCAAGTCTACGGATTTCTTCCGTAATTACCTGGCGTTCATGTTCCGACTTAGCCTCATCATACATAGTCTCCAGTCTGGCGATCATGCGATCCTTGATACTGTGACCGCTAACGTTCGCTTCGTACATATGTGCGCCATCTCTGCTGATATATCTTCCGGTTACCGGAGATCTTCCCCGCCAAAGACTATCACCGTCATCGTAGCTGTCATAGTACGGACGACCGTATGAAACTCGCATGCGGGGCATCCTATATCCGCTCATCCGTTCAGGATCCGGCATATAGTGTCCGCTCATCTGTTCACCGTCGTAATCACCTTCACCGCCGCAAGTAATTAACTGTCGAAGGGAATATGCCTTGTGCAACGAGTCAAGTTCCGCGGGAGTGATATCGCCTTTCTTGTTGATTTTCTTAATCTGCTCGTCGAGCATTTCGAGAGTATCGCAAGCGATTTTGTCCATTTGGCAACCTCCCTTCTTAGTTATTCATAATCACAAACCGATTCGATCTTTCAACGATCAGGTTTGCGTTCTTGAGAAGAATTGGCTGATCGCTGATGTTTCGAATGGAGATCGTTTCGCAGCACCCGGTCCATACGGGAACGCTCGCGTCACATGCGATGTTGAAATATTCCTCAACTGCTGCCGGCGTAGCATCCATTTCCGTTGCAGGAACACTGGTACCGTCAATGACGACAGCCATCGATATTGTACCAACGGTTCCTCCGGTCGGAACGGCTATGTTTCCACCGAAACGAATGGTGCATGGAACATATGACGGGATCGGACATCCACATCTTCGTGTAGGAATACGACCTCCATTAATCAGAAACGATCCGGTTTCGCTTCTATGGCGAATAGTTCCCGAAGAATCCGGCACCACCACGTCTGTAAACACGGCAGATTCGCCAGGAGCAATTGTCTGTTCAACGTTCGAGGAGAATTCAGCAACATATGCCATATATGTCACCTCCTATCTCAAGCCTGTCCGCAACAACCGTTCCAGTTACAACATGCTGTGCCCGCGTAAGGATTTCCGACGGTATATGAGGGAACCGGATACGGAGCAATCCGCTGAATAAGTGTAGCCGTCTGAGCATTGTTATCCTGAAGAATCTGAGACGTCTGTGCAGAAAGACCTGCTGCCAGGCTCTGCATGTTGAGCTGAGTCTGAAGATTTGCATTCTGAGTCTGAAGATTGGCGTACTGCGTCTTAAGAGCCTCCATCTCCTGCTGATTCATTTTGTCAAGAATCGTCTGAATACCCTGTGTCTGGTTTGTAAGGAGAGCCTGTGTGTTGGCATTCTGAGCAGCAATCACATCACGAATGCCGTTGGAAAGTTCGGCTCTATCCGCGCAATTCTCTGTGGCAACCGTATACTTCAGATCTCCAATTGCCTGTTTTGTATCGCAGCAACATACCTGGCGAGCAGTTTCATTCGCCATCATCGTGTTCTGAAGATTGTTTGCCGCTGTGATCATTGCGGTGGTTACGTCAAAGCGATCATTACTCATCTGGTTCTGAAGCCCGTTAAAGCCCGTAAGCATCGCCATCTGACCGGTGTTCATTCCCTGGAGCAGCGTTGTCGTCTGGTTGCACTGTGAAACAGCTGCGTCACTGAAGCCATTTTGTACTGCTGCGGAGAGACCATTAATGCCGGCCATTACCGCAGACTGATCGAAACCTCTCTGCATAGCGCCGTCGATGTTGTTCACTGCATACGGATAACTGCCGCAGTTACCAACACCATTGCCCCAGCCGCCTCCCATAAAGGCAAACAGGAACAGGATCAGCAGCCAAACAAAGCCGTTGTCTCCGAACCCGAAACCATTTCCACCACCGCCTCCGTGCATAACGGCAGCGACATCAGCAGCAGATAATCCATTACCATTGTCTGTCAAAGCCATAACGTTGTTGTCCTTTCTTATGTGAATTGTTTATAGTTACCAGTTACATACGTCCTCCAGCGATCATCATCGCGATGCTTCTAAGCTGATTGAACTGATCTTGACTCATCTGACCGGAATTAAGCATCTCCTGAACTTTCTGCTGCGGATTCTGACCAGTATTGCGAAAGTTTTGCGAGAACTGGTTGAACTGATTCATAAAATTTGCAAATCCGCCGAATCGATTGAATATCGGATTATTCATTCTTGGTACCTCCAAGTTCTGAAATCAGTTTATCGAGTTTGGAATTAAGAGCGCTGAACTCTTCTCTCGATACGTACGCGCCGTTCGAAGCCATTGGAATTTGAGGTGTCTGTACGACCTCTTCTTTAAACGGAAATTTCCGTAACGGCTGAGGCACGCTGTTTACGCCTGTTGATTTCAGATAAAATTTATTATGATTGAAGTCAACAAGCATGACGGTGAGCCCTGCTGCCACCGGATAGTTTAGAACCTCGTCTTCGCTATTCACGAAAATGGTCATGATACTTCCTGGATTGCTTTGCGGAAAGGACTGCTGCGCCACCGGCTGATTCCAATTGCTGTTAACCTGCGACATCTGCGACATCTGCGACATCTGCGACATCTGTGGCAGACCGTTCCAATTGTTATTTGGCATCATTCATTTCACCTCTTCCACCAGTAATATATCGGTACCTCGTCTCCGGAATCCCAAGTATCGTAATAGTTGCCATCGACAATAGCAACCACGTGGCTACCAGTTGCAACCACGTGGCTACCAGTTGCAACCACGTATCTTCCTCTTGGGTGATCTATGCAGAATTCTTTAATAGTGTAACAATTAGGACACATATCTGGAATTATTGATCGCTTGAAGCCGTTGAGCTTGAGGTATTCGCCCCAAACATCGTTTACCATCAAAATTCTATGCATAGCGTAGCCTTGCATACTGAGATCAGCATATGCTCCATCCCAATCGAGATCCATGACCAGCGCAACGGCTCTGACAACGCAATCAGATGTATCGAGTCGGTCGGGATTCATGTTGCAGTATCTATACCCCATTTTGAGCTTCTCCTAAGTTAGTTTGTTTGGGTCTACGTAAACGTTGATGCGCCATTCAACTTCTTTGAGAATTCGTTCTTTTGCTGCCAGAACGAAGCTCGACGTTGGCGGATCAAACGCAAGATTCACTTTCAGATATACATATTCCTTAACCATCTCCAGCCCGGTTTCGTCTTCCAGAAAATCAGTCCAAACAGCAGAGTCGTCGGATATGGAAAAGCCTTTAACGCCGACCCCGAGTTGGTTTAGAATACTGAATGCCGAGTTGATCAGCAATATCAGATTCATGTCAAAGTGCTCGTACTCTTCTGTAATGCCGAGCATCTGTTTAATTGATGTTAATATGCTATCCATTTCTATTCCTTCCATGGACAAGTATCATTTGGCTTTCTAACGACCAGTTCCTTTTGAAGCATTTGTTCGTTTCCGAAGTGTATGGCGTTGTGCGTATCAAACCCTACGGTTATCAGATTGTTTGGATCATATACGATAGGATTCTCTTGCAGAAGATCCTCAAGTGTAATCGGATTGATGTGATGTACAAGGACGCGGTCAAAGAGTTCATAACCCTCGACACCCAAGTCGCAGCCATTGTCTCGGCATATGACCTGGTCTCTTACCTTTAGCCAGCGGTTTGATTGATAGAGCCTTTGATTGAGCCAAAGGTTCGATCGCCGACCGCGCTATCTAGCTTGAGGTAGTTGAAACGTTCCGTAAACGTAGACAGCTTAGCAAGCTCTTCATACGATAACGTCATTGTCGTCAACATATTCTTCTCCGTTATATTTTGTCATTACATTAATTACTTCCTTGAACAGCTCTTCATTTGTCTTCTCTGCCTTTATTGCTTCAGTCTTTGCTTCGAGGAGCTTCTTCTGTTCCTCCATTATTTCTTTCTCTAATCGCTCTTTGGTAGAACCAAGTTTGAGAAAGTGGGTTATTACCTGAGCGGAAGCGGTTCCATTGAGCAACTGCTCCTCGGCTCTTTGAATGGCAAGAGCAATCAACTGGTCCTCTCGTCCCTCGATAGTTCGAGCTGGAGCATATTTGCGCTGTTTCTCTCTTGTTGATTGCACTTTGGGCATGAATCTCACCTCTTTCTTTCTTTTCCCCTTTTCTATCACTCTCTTGTTGGGCACTTTTGGGTGATTTTCAGAAGGCTATGGAACGCGCATGACGGCATCGAAACAACGAGAAAAGGAGATAACCGTGCCGGGGAGGTGTATAAAAACGCGTTTCGGTGGTTTTTATCGTCCCACAACCCTCTGAAAGTCATCCAAATTACATTTTCTGGAACTTTCTGCTCGAATTTTTTCGGGAGGCATTTTGTAAAACTTGCCCCCGGAGATTTTTTGAAGGCCCACCCGATGGGATAGGGGGATGGGTTGTAAAAGACCCCCTCCCTATGGCATTTTCTTGAAGTTCTAAGCCTCTAAAAGGAAAAACTTTAAGAAATTATCTTCAATAATGAAAATAATTCTCAAAATTTTTCGATTTAGAGGATTAGAACTTCGAAAGTGAAACATTAAAGGAGGATTAGGAAAACGACGATTTAAACGTAGCATCTTTAAAAAGCTGTGGGGTAAAAATACTACGTTTAGGGGGTCGTTAAAAACTTGATAAATGTTGTTCGATACACAAAAGAAAAGTTATTATTTAAATATTTGAAACTTTTCTTTTATTTCAATCAGAATAAACAATTTTATAACGATGCAAAACATCGTTTTCAACTATTTCTTCTAAATACAACTGCAATAGCTTGTCGTAAAACTCATCGGGTACTTCTCCCTGGGAAGGGGCTACACGGGCAAGATACCCGCACGTGTCATACCCTTTCTCATAGTAGTCATAGTTATACCACTTGTCCCACTCCGTAAAGGGATTATACGGGTTATCAACTGTGGTAAGGGCGCTATACTTTGCCATATATACCCATACTCCTTTCTATGTATACACACGTGATTACAGATGTTTGTAAACAACCATAGTAATCACGCGCGCGTAAACCGATAATAAAAACTAGATATCAATCGGCATTAACAATTTCGTAGATGGCTGAAGTAGAAAGACCAGTAGCCTCAGATATATCGCTAAGGGTATAGCTAGGACCAGAAGAAGTCTTGGCGTTGAACATAGACAGCACTTTCGACTTGGTAGCGGCACTTACAGGTGGTTTATCGTGCGGAGTGGCCAATCTCTTGACCGTGTCCAGGTTGGCATTATTAAGAATCTTGGTCAACGTGGTATCGTGGATAGCCCCTGCCTGAATGGCCTCCCACTCTTTATCTGTGATATCCACCTGTTGTTTCTTAGCCCCCACCGCATCTCTAGCCACCTGGAGGGACCGTCCTTTTGCTTTCTTCAAATGATCGTTGTCCATATCTGGATTTGCATCCTTGATCATTTGATAGACGCTGTTACCAACCAGCTGTGCTTGGCGTTCAAGCGGGGCGTTCTTCAAAGCAGTAGTTAACTTGCGGTCAAGCGATTCAACTTCTTTTGAATACTTCTTTGCCGCTTCAGGTTTGTATTCCAGACTAGGCGCGTTGATGTAAGACAAGCGCGAAGTATTGGCAAGTGCCTTCATCTTATTTGCATAGTCTGCATACAGGGCTTCCGTTGGGGTGCCGGGGTTCTCTTTGCTACCACCAGACGTAAGCTTATACGCATCATCAGCAAGATCCATAAGCGTGGCTTTCTCCGTAACAAGAACGGTCTTACCCTGCTTGTTAACATACGTCTTCCCTGTCTCTTCGTATATCTTCTTGCCTGTTACGGGGTCGATACGTACAGTAATTTTACGCTGGGGTATATCGACCTCGTGCCCCGCACGGGTTATCAGTGTTGCCGCTCCGCCAGTAGTGCTACCCTGATACTTCTTCTTCAGGGCAAGGATTCCATTCTCCTGCTCACTCAACTTATAGTTAAGATGGTGCTTAGCAGCATCGATAACGACCATTGAATGCTTGGTCGCACGGATGATCTCATCGTCCGACGCCCCAAACTGGGTCATGTCATTAAGCAGATTAGAGACTTTACCCATCTCCGTCTGCTCCTGCTTACTGCCCTTCTTCTTAATCTCTTTCATACCCTCGACATATGGGTATCTTTCTTTGGTGTCGAAATTAAGAAGTTCGGGGAACGGCTGACGATACGCAATCTTACGGTTGGCATTGACCGGTATCATGATAACAGTATCGCCATCACAATCGGCACCGGACAACTGATCGGCTGTCTTCTTGTTAATACCAATAGCATCTGGTGCATTGGGTATTATCCGAGACGCTTTGCTTATCTTGTTATCAACCGTAAGAAACGGAATCTCGTACGTACCACCGTGCGGATGCCGTACGAGTGCAACTTTTGTGCCATCCTTAAGTGTTGGCGCGTATACCTTTCCTTCAGGGATATCGGGGAACGGTAACAACACCTTGGTCGCCTGATCTTTAAAGCCCGTAGCTTTAAGGTCACTAGCGGAGGCATCGCACTCGTCGCCAAAAGAAGCAAGCAACTTCTTTCTTACGGTTGGGTTGGTGAGTGCCATAATCTCCTCGTATTCGGCGAGTTTCTTGTTGTACGTCAGATCAAGCTGTCGTTTGATCAATGGCACAGGCTGTTTTGACAAGAACTGAGATGACAGTGTCTTACTCCATGCGTTCCAGTCACCCTGCTCATTAACGACATTAATAGCAGACAGTTGCCGCTTGCCTTCTTTATCGTAGTAATAACGCTGAATCATATCCAGCTTTTCTTCCGGTTTCAACGCTGCACCAAACGGATTAGTTTTATCTCCGGTAAGAGGCTTGAACACTTTCTCGGGCGGCGTACCGAGATGTTTGTTTGTATTAAAGATGATATCAACACCGGGCGGAAAGTCCTCATCGTCGGCATACATTGCCATGCCTTTGAGGAAATGTTTATCGTCTACACCGATACGAACCTGCGCATACATGGCTTTGCCAAGGCTGATATCATCAACACCTCTGCGAAGCTCAATGCAGCCGTCTCTATCTAGCCCACCTTCTTCGTTGTAACGTATCATTACACGCTTACCATCGACGCACTTTATAGGATATGCGTTCTCGAAGAGGCGAATGCCGGACTCGTCGTCAATGATTTTGCTTCCGAGAGCCTTTATTTTGTACCTGTCTTTAAACAGTTCGGCATATGGCACATCCCCTTTAGTCAGCACCGCGATGGTAGTCTGATGCTTGGTACCAAGCTGATCAACACGAACGTTCTGTTTTTTGTACCCTCTTGTTTCCAGCATAGCAATAGCTGTAGCAAGCCGGGTTTCGCTTGTTCCAAGATGCAGATTAACGCCTTCACCAACATCAAGATACTTGTATTTGTTTACCAAACCCTCAAGCTGATCGGCCAGTTCTTTTGTCGCATTGGTTCTGTATTCGGAACCTTCTTTCAGCCAACTACGAACCGTTGACTCAGGACAGTTCATCAACTCGGCTATTTTGGTATTAGCATACCCGTGCTCTTTAAGGTTTCTGGCACGATTAATGTTGTATGCCATCTCCTGATCCTTGGTTATCGAAACATATGCGCGAAGTTTTTCGGTCTTCATACCAAAAGCGTCGGCGATCTGTTTTTCGGTAAGTCCTTTGGCGCGCAAGGCAAAATACCGATTTCGAAATGTCTTCCAGTGCTTCTGAGGGTCCTGCCCGGAACCCCAGCGATATCTACCAGAATGTGGTGTCATTCCCACATGCGGCGTACCGTAATGCATTATGGTATCCGAATAATCGTATTCAAGGCCCATACTGCTGTTCCTCCTTTATAGATTTGATAATCGAATCAAATCTGATTATTTTGTCCATAATTGGAACAATATCTTCAGCCGTCGGCGTACCAATCAATATGTCGTCGTTCTGATAGATTCTCAGCTCAGTAACGACCTCGCCGGGTTTTATTTTGTACTCAAGAAAAAACAAAGCAGCATAGATCTCCAACTGATGTAAAGAAGCCGGTATTACGCCGGTCTTTAAATCATGGATTCTAAGCTGCCCTTTCCTGAACGCTATAGCATCTGCTGTCCCGAAACAATTCTCTGAATAATACAGAGGCTGTTCAGGCGTCATGTGATACGATATAGCATCATTCACATACATATTTAAAGTCTTTTCGGACTTTGGTAATTTCTGTCCCACTTCGATGAGCTCTTTGGCAAGTGCATGTAAGCGCGTGCCTCTCATCGTTGCGAGATAATTATTATAGGCTGCTATGACTTTATCATCGTCATAATTCAGCCAAGAGTATTTACTTGCCCCAAGGAATGCATGCGCACCTTCTGGGACGTCACGATAATGCTTGTTCCATTGCATCCAGGACCTCCTTCATATTTTCAGGATACACAAAAGACGAAAACGACATCTCATTCATTTTGTCTACGTAGTAATCCTGATTTGGTCGGTGACTAGCATTCGCACTCTTTTTTACTTCGAGGGTTGCCCATCTGTTTTTGTAAAAAACGGTAAGATCCGGAATACCCTGGATGTCATTCGGGTCGTTCTTAATGACTATGCAACCCGGGAACCTTTTTGTAAGTTCCTTTTTCAGTTTGTATTTGAACTCCGTTTCATTCACAAAAACACCTCCCTCATTTTGTATAAAAAATAAAAGGGATCGAAGTACGACTCCAATTAGCCTTACTCTATCCCTCTCTCTTCTATTACACGAGTTGTAATTTTTGCGAATGCTTTTTAATAGGCGGAAACATGCTCTGTCACAAAGCTCTTCTCGTTGAAATTCTTCTTTTGAGACAGGGCTCGTGATATTGCCAGGTCTATCGGAGCGGTGCTCCTCATTTTGTAATAATACAAATTCTTGTACGGTGTATTTAGACGGTCTATTCTTCCTTCTGCCTGCTTGGTCATTCGGTACGAGTACGACTGTGAGTAGAACACAATTGTGTCCGTCTCTATACAATTCCACCCTTCGCAGCCGGCAGCATATTGTACCAGATACGCCCAACGTTCTCCTGTCGGCACATCGGTATGCATTTCTCCGTTCCATTCGCCGACAGTTATTTCGTGCTTATTACAAATCTCACGAAGTATCTCCAATTCGTAAGAATAATTGTAAAACACGATGACGCGCGGATGCTGCAACAACAGCTCTTCCATTGCCATCTGTCTACTCACGTCCGTGTTAACAACTTTGCGCAGCAAATAGCACAGCTTCCCGTTTTCTTTGATGGGTTCGTTTTCGTACGGGTCCCACCGGTTTCTCATCACGGTTCTGTAAAGTGCCTGATCATACATGACCGGTATCATTATGTGGTTGGATGTTGTCTGTCTCACATAAAGCATGCGAACCATTATATCTCTTCGGTGCTGTTCAAGTTCGCCAACATTGATGAACCGCTCTATTTTGGGATATTTAGAAAACCGACTGAACACACAGTGCCGTTCGTTGAATTCCGTTTTATTTCTGTAGAAACCGTTAGCGATAAACACTGGAATGTAATCGGTCCATGTATCACCGGGCGTGGCAGACAAAAGAATCCAATGATTCTTTCGCGCAATATTGAGGAATGATTTTGTCCACGCTCCGAAACCGACAACTCTCTGTTCATCAAAAATAAAGAATGCTCCGTAGACATCCTTATACTTTTTGATGTTATTCCAGGAGTCAATAGTTACTTTAACATTTCCATCATTGACACCGGTTCGAGTTGATAAACAGAAGTGACCGCATTCGGCTTCCCATTCATATGAGTCTCTTTTCTTCGCAGTCGTTATTATGTACAGGTCTCTAGGTCGAGTCATAAATTTGAACGTACCAGTTCCGTTTACGTTAAGGCAACCTCCACACTCAACCATGTAATAATACGCTAATGCTGTCCTCGATTTTCCGGTTCCAACATCGCCGCATAAGATGCAACCATTCTTCATCATTTTGATGGCTTCAATTTGATGAGAAGAGAGGATGGTCACCAAAAATATCACCTCCAACTTTTTGTATAGCATTTTGCTATACATTTTGAGCAACTAGACAAATAGACAGAAAAATATGGCAAAATAAAAATATTTATGAAAAAATCATCATTTTTCTGTTTTTTTTTTTTTTTTTTTTTTGAAAAAGACAGAAATATTTGTCTATCTGTCTAGTTTAGGGTAAAAAACACCCAAAAATGGCCATTTTTGTATAGCATTTGTATAGCAAAGTGCTATACATCGCCAAAATTTTTGTATAGCATTTGTATAGCATTTTGCCAAATTTGTATAGCATTTTTGCCAAATTTGTATAGCATTTGTATAGCAAATGGCCTTTTTTGTATAGCATTTTGCTATACATTTTTGGCGTTTTGCTATACAAAGTGCTATACAAAATCGGGGTTTGTGCTATACATTTTTGGGGGTTATGCTATACATTTTTGGCTTTTTGCTATACATTTTTTGTCTAGCTTCAAAAATCTGTCTAGTTTCGTGCTATACAAATGCTATACAAATGCTATACAAATGCTATACAAAATATCACTTCAAATCGTCGTCCAGACGTCTCCATATCTCCATAATGCGACTCCTGTCGACGTCTTTATTCTCGGCAATCATTTTGTACTTTGCGTTGATAAGGTCATTCATGACCCTTGACATCGACTTATTTTCGTATTCCGAAAGAAATTCGAGGCGCTTTTTTGTCTCTTCGTCAATGCGACAATTCATCTGTATCGCACAATCGCTCTTCTTTTTCATGCTACCTCCCCGGCAAATCTATATCATTTACCAGTCATTTTGTGCCGAAAAACAGCTCAAATATCGTCGTCTTCGGACGGTCCAATCATCCCGGCAGGGTCGATAGAACCCATCAAATCGGTCATCTGACCTGCGTATTTACGTGAAACCGGATTAACATCGGGTATCTCAGGAGTGATATACATGTTTTTCAGGTACGCTTTAACACCAGTTTTGTTGCCAATTGACCATGAATAAGGCCGAATTGTGAGGTCTACATGCCCAAATCTGAGGCTATCGAGCGTATCTAACTGCCCCTCATCAAGATATCTGACCATCATTTTGCCCTTTTCGTTCATTAACGGCTGCCCTTCATCATCAATAAGCACCACTCCAACTATCGGTTTGCTCACTCCGTAGTACACACGAACCTGTAAATACGCCTGAGCAACGCCAGAATCCGGACTTGGCGGAAAATGCTTCACGTTCCAGCCGTCCTCAGCGAGCGCTTCTGCCAAATCCTCGTCCAAAAGCACACAAAAGTTACGATTTCCGGCAGAATTATACTGCTTTTCTACCCCAGCAAAGTTCTTAGATCTGATAATTGCGTTCTCAATGATTACATCGCTCAGTCTCTTTGTGTTTTCCATACGTTTTTCTCCTTTATTTTGTACTTTTTTCAGTTAAACGGCATCGCATCAGCATCAACACTGTCCGGAATATTCATAAAAGTTGCCATTTTGGGGTCTCCGTTGACAAACCAATCGAAATCTAATCCTATTTCACGGCATCTCCTATCAATTTCGTCCCTAGCAGCGTCCGCGAGAGCCTTATAATATGACTGATCTATCCAATTTTCCTGCCACAACGTCTTCACGGTGGTGCTTTCAAGCCATCTATAACCCGTTGTACCCGTTGCTGCGTAATATTTATCACCCGCTTTCCTGTAAAGAACCCCACCAATGTCCTTTACCGGGCAAAATCTGCCAACTCTACCGACGAAAACGTAGTTGTGACCAGTTGCAATGATCTCCTCAAGCTCTTCTTTACGAGCCTGATACTCAATAGCGAGCGCCGAATCACGCCGATCGTTCGTAAGTTTGCTCATTTTTTTGAGTAATTTCGTCAATTCCGCCTCCGCGACCGATACATCCGGCAAATCAGCGTTCATGTCGAGGTACAAAGCGCCCTTTGACACCGATTTTGTCTCACAAAAGTCGTCAAATTCCAGCTTTTCGTGCGAAAACAGCGTCTTAAACACGTATGGAACCTGGAACTGAGTACCAGTAGCAGTCCATTCGTCCGGATATTTCTTATTTTTGGACGGAACATACCCATACAAATCCTCGCAACTCGCTTCCGTGGCGTACTTAGCGATGTACACAGCGTCATTTACCAGACACATCTTACTGTAAGTCGCTTCGTGGTCGAATTTGTACTGGTATTTTTTGGCAAATTCTTTGCAAAACTCGATGATTTCAGGTGTTGCGTTAGGGATTTTGATCGAATCGGTCTTGATATGAGCCACTTTGAACCCGCGAGCCTTAACTTCATCACGCAAAGTCATCATAAACAGGGCTCCGCGAAGGGCTACGATGTTGTTAATGTTCCTCGGGTCCTTGAACGGGTTCGGGAAAGTCGCTGATGTGTAGCCATACACCGAGTTAATTACAATCTTCAGCGCCTGTGAGAGCCTATCCGCCTGCTCATCATCGCCCAAATATGGTGCCAAAGCCCCATCAAGAAGTGTTTTTGCCGTATCATAGTCGTGATGCTTGATTGCAAGACGTGCGTTCACGATATCTGCAAACCTCTGAGTGTACTCTCCGAACACATTCATCGCCAAGATTGAGTGCGGATGCATGCTTTCGACGTCAATGAGAGCCACATCAGTGTAAACGCCAGGTTCTGCGTACACGTATCCACCGAAAGAAGCGTCTTCTCCTCGATACATGTTATGCGGTTTGTTGTCATCTCCGAACTTCACGTACTCATATCCAGGGAAAGTCTCCTCAAGATGGGTATAAACCAGATCCGGATGACGGTCTCCACCGAAAATGATTTTGGTTGTATGCTGTCTGGTGGTGTCATTAACTGTTAAACCGCTCAACTCAGCAAGAATCTGCCTTGCCTCAAAGTCCTCAGCACGTGCTTTGAACACCACTTCGGTAGCACGTACGTCGTTGAAACAATATTTAATGAGCGTCGGCCACTTATCTTCCGGCAAAGGCTCATCAAACGACATTGCAAACTCCTGATGCGGCAGCCCTAATGCAATTTCCCACTTCTTCAAGGACTGCTTTTCGCTGCAAAAGTCATATACGTCAGCGTATGACAGATTGTATGCCTCTCCGAAGAACGCATCCTTGTCGCCGTCGATGATTCTCTTTGACAACCGATATATCGCCTCATTGTCATAACCCATCAACCGTGCATACAGGATATGGTTGTCGTACTTCCGATTGTTGAACCCAACCAACGCAAACTTGAGGAACTGCTCAATTTCGTCCGGCGTCGGATTAACCATTGATACAAGATTATCCGAATCCTCATACTTCCAGCAAACCAGAAACAGATTGGGTAACACCTCGATGTCGAAGAACACGAGTTTCTCTTCCGGACTCCTTGCAACCCCATCATGGAACACAAGTTTCTTTACCGGAGTCTGTGCTACCCCTTCTTCCGAAAAGAACCCGCCTTCATTTTCTTCATGGTTCTTTGATGTAAATTTCATTTTGTCTACAACGTCCAGACAATACGCAGAATTGTTTGTGCTGCGCAGAGCAAACAGATAGCACGCTTGCATCATGTCGCGAACGTCATAGTCAATACCACTCTGATACGCGTCATCCAGCAACTTGGCTATAAAGTCGATGCTGGGCTTCGTATAGCCGTGATACTCCTTGTTGAGATTCTTCTGAATCATTGTGCGGAGCATCTTTTCATTTCGTACTCCTTCCCAATTTACCGTCTTCCCCACCTCCTTCAACGGCAAACTACCAGCGGGCAGCTTTGCAATTGGTAAATTCACGCATTTTGTGCGTTTCCTCCTTAACGCAACGCCTTTCGGATGCGCCTTTACCTCAATGTTTTCACTAAAAATAGAGCTGACCTGAGACACATCACCTTCGTAAAGATACGTGAGATGTATCGCCTGTCCGCTCTTACTCAATTCTGCATACGTTGGGGGCCATTTTGTGCTTTCTCGTATGTTCCGCTCCAAATTCTTTTTGCCCTCATCGTCCTTCAAATCAAAATCAATGGTGGCATACTCTGGCGGAAGCATAACGTAATGCTCCCTCGTAGTATCGAGGTCCTTCAATTTTGTCTCGACGTTCGCCCAATACGTCTCTGGCGTACCATCGTCCTTTGTATATTGTGCCGGACAATCCGCAAACACCGAATCGAACAATGACTCCCCTTCCTCAAATTCAAGCCAGGTCGGACGAGTCACAACTTTGGGCTCCTGCGAAGTCTTATCATATTGGAACTTTTCCTTGATGAAGCCTTCGTATACATTGCGCTGCTGTCTTCCGTCAATGCTCTTTCTTTCGTGGAACTCACGGAAGTAGTTGCGCAACTCATAACGTACATTCCTGTACTGCAAAGGATACTTGACCTTGGCGAAGTCACAATACTTTTTGTACTTAGCCCACGCTTCTGCCAACGTGACATATTCCGCGTTCTTGAATTCGTCGTAATATTCTTCGATGAAATCAAAGAAATCATTCGTTGCAGAAATCATGTCCTTTGCAACATATGTGTCGTAGTACGACATGCCAAGTTTCTCGTACACCTCGAGACAATGCTGAGCAATGGCTCCCAGCTCAAATGTCGCAATTCTGTACATCAAATCCTGGTACTCTTCGAACGTAATCTTTCTTCCGCTCGGAGTTACGTCGATCAGTCTTCGAATGATTCCGGATTTAGCGTCCGTTATTTTAACTGGTCTGTTCGTACCAAGAAACAGAAACGCTTTGAAATCCATGGTGTATTTCTTCTCGTACTTTGCGTTTATCTCCATTGTTTCGTGTGAGACAATAGAGTTGAGTCGAGTGTTGTCTTCGATTCGAGACAAATCTCCGTCATGCTGAATGGCAACGAGGGGCATGCCCTTAAACGCTTCCAATGCAAACCCTGCATTACTACTGGTAAGGTCTTTTGCGTCGAAAAAGGTAGTGTAGCCAGGAAAGAGCCACTGGATAATATTGAGCACAGTGGATTTTCCCGAACCAGCGCTTCCGTAAAGGACGATAAACTTTTGGATACGTTTTGCATCGCCGTTGATAACTGCTCCGATAGCCCATTCCAATTTACGTCGCTCGTCTTCGTCATATAAAACCCCCATCAATCTGTCGTATGCGGAACAATCTCCTTTTCCAAGGGCATACGGCAATCTTTTGCTGATGTAGTCTGACTTCTTTGTCTTCGTGTTGGCAAATGTAATCTGCTCATCCAGAGGTTTCCAGTTATCTCGCATCTGTCTCTGCACGTATTTGTGGAAACGGTCTATCGAACCGGAATCAGAGTCCCACATCCACGCAACCTTAACGCGACTGTTGCCGCCTCTGGATACGTATTTATCCCGCATATCCCGTAAGGCAGCATCAATCTTTATACACACCAGATGCTCCTTCGTTGACCAGAGCTGTGTGTCCTCGTCCCATACAGCGTAGAAGTCACCTCCCCGTATCATCAAATCCGTACACTCTGGATTCACAATGAATTTAGGAGAGATGACTATTTCAACTTCATCTTTCTTTTCCTTTTCATTAACATTCACCATTACGAAATCAAACATCGGTCAATTCATCCCTCAATTTTTCTGCTGCATCCAGCAATCTAGTCAACCACTCCTCAAATTTTTCATCGGTTTCGGTTATGAGATCTGTTTTCGTTGTAATGTTAAACACGAACGTGACGTCATCCATATCGAGCGATTCGAACTCAAATGTCATCCCATCCGGTTCTGATATTGTTCCGGTAGACACAAAACCGTGGTTTGTGAATTCCGTGCACAATTTATGCATCCGCGTGAAAAACACCTCTAATAAGTTATTCTCTTTTTCCATTTTGTGCCCACCATTCCTTCTTCATTATATTGTCATATGCTTTTTCCCACCATTGATCGAATACTTCGTCAGTAACACAGACAAAATCGCCATCGAGATCTACTTTGACTGTGTACTCGCAGCCGGAATTGGTTGATCCAAATTCAAACTTAAAACACAACGCATTCGGCATGGTATAAAAAGCAGTAAGCGTTAAACCTCGTTTTTCAAAATATTTGACCATTTTGTTCACGCGTTCGAAGTATTTGGTAAGTTCTTCAGACATTTTATTTTCCATTTTGCACCTCGCTTTTTATCAGTAAACATTGTCTGGTTATGTCGTTGAACGTCTCCTGTAGCCACTCATCGAATACCTCATCAGAAACATTGGCGATTACGTTATCATAAAGGACACGGATATTGACTGTGGGGTCGATGACTTGCTGCTTTGCAGAAAACGCGAAGAGACTTCCTTTTGGTAAGACACGATGATAAACCAGCACAAAATCGTGTCCCGCAGAGTATTCAAGCATTATGACCATGCGCTCATAGTATTTTATAAGCATTTCGTTTTTCATTTTACAATTCATCAGACTCTCCCGGGGCCATCAGTTTGTCATATGTTTCTTCCAACCATTGAACGAATTGTTCATCAGAAATCTCGGTGGTAAAATAGCCATGATAGAGATCTACTTTGACTGTGTACTCGTAGCTGCCATCTGTTGAATCAAATTCAAATACAAACACTAACGCGTCCGGTACGGTGTAATAGGTAATTAACGTTAAATCTCGTTTTATAAAGAAATCTACCATTTTGACCACACGGTAGAAGCAATCGATAAGTTTTTTAGCCTTTTTACAATTGTTAATTTTTTTAGCCATTTCGTCATCCATTTCGTATCTCCTACGTGGCATACTCCATCAAACCCATCTGCTCATAGACATATGAACAGAATTGCAACCATATCTCCTGATGTCGCTGGTCTTCGACCGGATGACCCAAAGGAAACAGCCCTCCCAAGCCGCTTGGCGAATACTTACGCTTCATCCATTTTGTAAGTATCTCGTATACTCGGTCGTAATTGAAGAACTGATCCGAATAAGTCTTCAGTCCAAGGTTGCGTAACATCTCCCAGAACCATCTCGGCGTATCGGTGTAACCGGGTTCGCTGGCAAGACGACTGCAACAATCAGCAAGCGCCACCAGCATCTCCAATACGCTGCAAGGTTTATTGGATGCAGCATATACAACAGACAAAGCGGTTTCCCTCTCATACAGATACCGAAGGTTTATCCCGTCCTTATATCGATTCTCATCCCTCGATACTGTCCATACGAAATCGGTTTCGAAGAGAACACGCAAAAGTTCACTATACCGTTTTCTTTCCGTTCTGGTTTTGTTATCTATTTTGTCTATTAACCATTCATAGTAATCATTAAGTAACCCTGCAATCACTTCGACCTCCTTTCTCTATCAACGCGTATCGACGTCAGCGTACGCGCCATAGCATTTTGTAATCTGGAAGTCGGTTAACAGCTTCGGGTTTCTTACATGCAAGACCCTTGTGTCCAAATCGTAATAGAACCCTGACTTCTTGAGCAAATCGCCAACAAGAAGTTCCGGAATGTCAACGATATCTTCGTTAAACTCCGTGGTCACAAGTATTTTGTCTTCTGTGTAAAACGACAACTCTGTCTTCTCGAAAGCCGTATTGTTGTCGTATTCTTCCTGATCAATAAGATATGGATACGGGGTTGCTTCTACATCCTCGTTCTCGCTCTCATTGAGCTTTTCCATTGCTATCTCTTCGTCGTTAGTGTACACGCTCGCCATCGACAAATATGTATTAATATCTCTTTTCATTTCTTCCTCATCTTCTTTCTTCTCCTCGACAACGACGGCCGATGGATCCGGTTTTGGCTGAGGAGGCTGATGACCCCAATACTCTGCCCTCATCTCGGAAATCTCCTTATCGGCAATCATTTTGTACTTTTCTTTATATTTTTCACGGAAGTACATCATACTTCCCATGACACCGATGGCGCACCCCGCAAACAGGTACGCCCAGTTAATCAATAACGCCTTATTCATTTTGTACCTCCTCAAAAAGAACTATCCGCAGCATTTATACAGCCACGGATAGTCGAACACGTCTTGTTCTGTGCCGGAACCCACGACACCGGGTCCATACAGTCACACTTTTCTGAGAGGTACACGCTCCAGAATTTCTCCGTCTACATTGAAGTCAAGGATGATACTCCTCTCAAATCCATTGACGAACGCCCGGGCCGCTTCGTGCTGTACGTTAAAGATTCCAAAATCGACGAAGTTATCGCCAATCGGATTCTTCTCGTCATAGATCCACCCAATAGTCTGACCCGCCACGGTTTTCTCTATGCCAAGCTCGTCGTAGACCTCGTTAAGGAAGAGATGCCCAACACAGCGAAGCCTGTCGTTGAGGATGTTCTGCTTCTGCTGCAAGAAGAACCGATTCTTTTCCGGATCTTTCGTCCAGTTCGGATTGGATTCGTCGAAAATCTTTGCGTACAGACTGTACTCATTCGGATTCTCGATATACTCCTCTTCCGTAACAGTCGTGTTCCCATTGCCGTCGTCCTCGATGACCTGCCTTACGTTGGTGCCATAACGGTAATGACGGTCCTTTTCTACGCCTTCTTCAGCACGAACTCTTCTGCGATATTCCTTGAATGCGCCGTCGACTGCTGTATACGCGGCAACAGCACTGAGATAACGCTTCTTGAGCATTCCGTGAGAAATAAGGAAGCAAGTGATGGAAACGAAACCGATACCAGCAGCCGGCGCATACAGCTTTGCGAGGCTGACGTACATCGTTTTGTCTGCTTCAACAATAAGCTGACCCTTTTCTTCCTCGGTGAATTTTGTACCGCTGGTTTCAGCGATCTTTTCCTCTTCCTCAATTCTCTTAAGTTTGTTCTCGTGCTCGTCGAGAATCGGTTCTGCCTTAAGGGTGGCTTTGCATGCAACCACGACCGTTGTTACAACACCTACAACACCCAGAACGATAAGTCCTTCCGGCGCATATTTCTTTCCAAGCAGACCCATTCTTCCAAATTTACGAGTTACGCAGTTAGCGATATTTTTGAAATTCATATTTTCTCCTCCATTGCGATAAGGTCATTAAGGTAAAATCTGGCTTTCTTCAAATCTTCAACGCCATTCTTTTTGTGCCAGCGAAGAATGTACTTTAACGCGTTAGCTGTATCCACAGCTTGCATGCCTGTGAGATCCTCTGTGAAAGCTCTGATTACTTCGATGGCTTCCAGACCTGAAGACGACATATAATGTGACGGATGATTGACGGGATCATGTTCCATTTTGTACCTCCTTACTGTGTAAGCGGAACCGCATTAGGCAGATCCAGAAGATAACCCTGTGCAGTACGAACCACACGGGCTCTGGTTAAATCTGTCCAGCCCCAATTTGCGTCTGTATAATCACCCTCTGCACCAATCGCAGCATACAGGTCACTAACGGACACGCATGTGTACTGTTCGATGGCTGCTCTCATGAGCTCAAGGACTTCCTTAGCGCCAGCCTCCGAATTCATGATGATGGTTCGATAGTCGGGCTTAGTTCGCTTCTCAAACCCCGTATGCCGAACCGGAGCGTTGCCGTAAGATACTCCACCGCCAGCCTTTGCGTAATATGCGGTATACGGCACCTGCTCGTTCATACCCTGAAAGACTCCATTTCCGGTTCGTCTTCTTCCTCTGCTGGGCACATCAAACCACATCTCAAGGAATCCGTTTACCGAATCCATCACAGCGTTCATGATAGATGGAACCAGGACGTCCATCACGACGTATGTTTTGATGCTGTCGATGTCCTTGGGTTTGAATGCCTTGGCAAATTTTTTACCAAGTGATTCTTTTGGGGTAACCAGACCATCAACTTTATTTTGTATTCGTGGTTTATTCGCTTCCGCCTTCGCCTTGTAGGAATTCGGCCCAAGCGTTCCAACAGGTTCTGTGTTTATAGCCATGTTCGCCTCCTATGATAAAAAAAAAGAGCCCGTGCAAGTTTCGCACGGACCCCGCCGAGGTACATCGTTAACGATTATTCTTCGTTAATCGGCTCCTCAGCTTCTGTTTCTGTCTCATTTTCGCTCTCGACTTCCGTATCGCTCTTCGCATCAAGAGCGTCCAGAAGCCCATCAATTTTATCCGCCAACTCTTCTGCGGCGGCATTGTTTCCTTTTTCCTCCGTTACAGAGGAGATAATTACTTTTGCCGCAACCGCTCCGTAGAGCAGAAACGCGGCCTTGCTTGTTGCGGCTTTCTTAGCCGCCTTTCCGAACTTCTTCAGTCCGGATTCCTTCTTTTCCGGTGCCTCCGGCATTCCTTCAGCAACCGTGCCTTCGAGTTCCATTTCTTTCTTCTTATTAAACATATTCAAATCCTCCTTAAAATCGCTGGACAATCCCAGCATTAAAGGAACTGCAAATTTTGCGAGCGCATCAGAACGCTTCGTTATCCAGATATTCATGAATACTGGCCGACTCATCAACCCGTGGCGTCTTTTCCCGAGTCTTGTTAGCAATCTCATATGCCGTTGCGAGACGTTCTGTCGCTGCTGCGATACGTTTCAGATAATTCAGATACTGCTTCTCCTGTGTCTGAGTCATTTCTTGTCCTCCTCTTTCTTTGGGAAGCCCCAAATTACTGTATTCTCTCCTTCGGCGTGACGATACCCCGGCTGCACGGCAAAGATTCAACCCAATCGCAGAACTCGTGCCACTCACTCAATTTGTGATTGTGCCGGTCTTTCCACATGGCTTTGAGTGCCGCATAAGATACGCATATTGTTCTTTTCTGGTTGTAGCTTTCCGGCAGAAGCTGAATGATGTACCTCCACCAGGACTTCGCCGCTTCCATGCTGCCTCTTTCTATCGCCTGAAGATAATACTCGCGCATGTCGTTGAGTGCCCGAACGATAGCTTCCCATATTGCAAACGTCTCATCTACGCTAAAATCCTCAACAGTAAATGGCTTTTCGCAAATTGTATGCATGGTGCTGCAACTGTTCGCAACCGTGCCTACCTTGTATGTATCGAACTGTTTCCACCAGTACAGCGGTGCATCGATGTCACACCAGACTATAATCATCCGCTGAAACTTACTCTCGGAAGGCGGTCCGGATGACAGCGCTTTCATCAGTTTGGCATCGTCTGGACCGATCGAAAAAGTCCCGTCCTCATGGAATAAACTGTCTGACTTGTCCCAGCTGTTGAACGAATTACGCATTCCTCTAATCGCAGGTTCAAATCCCTCGATCTTAACGTTAGTAATTTTAATCATTTTGTATCCTCCTCAAACTTTACAGGTTTCCGGCTGTTGATGTTTACCGGGTTGGATAAGCATTCCTCGCATGGTTCATCGTTCGGTTGTCTTGCTTTGTATTTGCATGTCGCGCAATACTGCCAAAACGCAACGAAATGTTCCGTCTGAATCATTTTGTCACCTCCTTAATACCGAACGCCGTTAGTAACGCTTCTCTTTGGTTTCTTAAACGGGCATTTTTTGCCGCCAAAATTAAGCTGGCTGCCTATATATCTGCTGTTCAGAATAGTGCAGCATCCGTTTCCGTTTCGCGCAAAGCAAGTCCCTTTCGTGTCAGGACATTTTGGCTCGGGCCTCGTGGTTGTACGAGCACTATAATCATGCATAAGCAAACGACATGCACTCTCACTTATATGCGGCATTTTCTTTTTCTCAGCCATTCGTATCCTCCTTAACAAAAATAAAAAGGAGCGCCGTTTAAAGCACTCCTTTGTTTTCGGCCTCGATAACGCGAGACACATAATTACTATAGGCCGCAAGTAATACCTTATAATTAATATTTGACAACATTTTATCTGGCATCAACCAGATCGAGGACAACGACGCTATCGGCAGCATCATTACCGGAACAGTCGGTCGCTCGACAATGATATTTTTTTCCATCGTATTACCCTCCTTTCATTAAAGGAGATGGAATATTTACGATAAATAAAAAGGAGCGCTGTAATAAACGCTCCCGGGCCGAAGCCCCTAACACATTACTTCTTTCTGACGTCTTCTACAGAGACGTCAATAATACCCCGGTATGTCCCATCTGCACCGGGTTTCGTCGAAAACGTTACCGTTTCCGATCCTTCGGGCATCGTAATAATACGATTACCCTTTCTGAAATGGCGCAGGGCAATACCTTTCGCCACAAGTGAGAACAGCGCACTATACGCCTCCTCGTATTCATCTTCCGTATATCCGCCCGGATGATTCTTATTCCAGGTGCTATTGAATTTGTCAATGAGACCATTATTCATGGCCTCACAGACCCTGTTATAGAGCTTCATGGCGTTCTTTTTCGCCCACCACAGCTCCGAGCTATTTTTCGCTCCGTTTACTACGGTACGAAATGTTACATAAACATTCTCAATACCCATATACTTCTATCCTCCTTAAATCAGCTGGACTATCCCAGCATTAAAGGAACCGAGATTTTTGCGAATATCATACGAGGTCGGAAATCTTCTTCAGCTTCTCCTCAAGTTCCCGAATTTTCTTTGCGCCGGCATCCACGTTGTGTGTCAGCACTTCGTTAAAATGTTTATTGGCGTACAGACGAAGCGCCATTTCGTTCCTCACCAGATTTGCCGATGACCAGAGTTCGATAATCCTGTTGAGGTTTTCCGGAGAACAATCTTTGCTGAGCGACTCCGAGGTGACATCAGCAAGTTTTTCAAGGAACGGTGCAAATACTACATTAACCTTTTTGTCGATTTCTTTTTTCATGTTCATATCCATACGCTTTTTCTCCTCCATTTTGTACAGGGCGTCAAGGACATCAACGTCATGCATAACATATGTCATGGCGCGCTCATCCAACTCTTCTATTCAGTTCCTCCCTGTGCTACCCAAGCCGCCACGGTTTTCGTCATCGAGCTGAACAGTATAAATGATTTCACACCTCGGCTGCTGATAAAAGATGCGGAACTGGCAAATCCGGTCGCCTTTGTGAATGAGCGTGTCCCTGAGGGCGATTGCCGGAAAATGCCATTCATCGTTGTTTCCGCTGTAACTATTATCAATCACGCCAATCGAGTTAACCATTGCAATACCGAACTGCTGATACGTACTCGACCGCGGCGCAAGGATAGCCTCGTAGCCTCGTGGTAACTTAATCGCCACGCCAAGCGGAATGGCGCATACGTCACCACGCATCATGAAACGGTCTTCCGCTGCGCGCAAGTCATACCACTCACCAGGATGAGCCGCTTTGACCGGTTCCATTCCATCGACAACGTTTCTGATATAGATTTTCATTTCTCTATCCATTATGTATTCTCCTTTTCCGTGTGCATCCACCCATCCAGAATGCGGCAAAACTGCTGCACCCACAGGTCAAATTCCTTGTCCGAATAAATGTAAAATGGAGCGTCCGAGTCAACGCGTAAATTACGCTCGTGTTTGATGCTTCTCAAATTTTTTCTGCATTCGAAGTCGAATGACAATTCTTTTGGATTAAACGTCACGGTAGTATCAAAACCGCGGTTCGTGATCTCGGCACTCAGACGGTGCAAACGTTCGAAAATCTTCATTCTCTGTTCCATTTGTCCCATTTTGGACTCTCCTTTATTACGTTTTTTATTAAGTCGGTAATTTTTCGTACCCATTTGGAAACCTGTTTGTTTTCTTTTTCAGAGCGTATCCACCAATCCAAACCGTCACGGAGTTCCCGCAGCCACTGTTCAAATTCTTCGTCGGAAAACGCGATAAGATGGCAGTCACCATCATAGCATCCGGACATTCTATGTTTAACACCATTTAAAACAATATCAAAATAGAACGTCATTCCAGTTGGATCCAGCACTTTAGCAGAATATACAAAACCGCGTTTCGTATATTCCGAGCATATCCGATACATTCGTTCGCAAAACACATCAAAGCTGTTTTTCTCCTGTTTCATTTTGTACTCTCCCTCCCTTTTTTATTTCATGAACTTGTTTGCAAGGCTCTGGTAGATGTTACCAACATCATCCAGACGGTTTTTGTACCGGCTTGTGATACCGTCAATCTCTTTGTCAAATTTCTTATCCGCCTCTCTGCGAGCGTCTTCGACGAAATCGTCTACCTTGTCATTGATTTTGTCTTTGAACTTATCGCAGATGTCATCGACCTGGTTATCAAGCTTGGCTTCAGCGTAACGACCCATGTCTTTGACCATATCGTCAACATCCCGCTTGGTCTTCGCCATGAGCTCGTCCTTAACCACTTTGATGACGTCCTTGATGTCATAGTTGTTGGCCTGTATGCTCAGCCTATCCGCAATCTTCGGCATCATTTTGTCTACTTCTGAGCGGAGGTCATGAAGCATGATGGACTCAGTCTGGCTCGCCATGGTCCTCGCGGTCTTTTCAACGACCTTCGGCACGACCTTGGAGAAATGCTCCTCAGCAACATCCTTTACGGTGTTGTCGATGATTTCGTCCGCGACATCGATGACCGCACGCTTGCTGATGGTGTCACAAGTCTCGTCAAGCTTCTGGCAGACCGCGTCCACCTTCTTGCTCGCACGAGAAGCGACGATTGCAGAAATACCGCAAACGATAGTGGTGCAACCAGCGACGGCGCAATTGATGATAAGGTTTTTATTCATGTGTTATCTCCTTTTTATGAATGCAATAAAATAAGAATCGCCACCAGCAGCATCAAGCCAAGCAAAGTGACGATTCCGACAACCTTTAAGAATTCAAGATTTTCTTTCATGGCGTTACCTGTTTATTTTGTAATACTTCAGCATCGGTTCCGTATCGTACACGAATACCAGACACGGCTCGTTATTCGGCCCAACGATAGAGCTGAAATGGAATCTGATCTGACCGGTATCAACATTCCAACCGAGTTCGTCGGCACCCTTAACTCTCGGCAAACCAAGGTCGGCTCTGATTTCATTCAGAGATACGCTCATGCCGTTGTTGAGTTGCAGGTTTGCGTTGTTGATGACCTTCTCGATGTAGTTGCCACTCGAGCGGAACTCATCTCCGTTCCAGTCATCGAGAATAAGGTCGGTACCGTATCCGGTTTCAATAACCTTACGCACCGGACGAGACTTCTGGATGTCGTCACATCTCTTCTGGTCAACAGCCCTCTCGATTTCTTTCTCTTTTTCTTCCCCGACAGTTTTCTTAACCTGCTCTTTGTATTCCTTAGCAGCTTCTCTGCCAAGAGAACACATGGTTGTCAGAGCAGCAATACGATCAGACGAAATCTTATTGGATGCAAGCGTACACCCAACAGATACTGCTGTAGCTACAGCTG
>Ga0310691_10002292_pt1 | contig 25898 bp, 15 predicted proteins | sample 176DNAGHGlowgp2_FD_203887 | JGI IMG/M metagenome (GOLD analysis project Ga0310691, IMG submission 203887) | Sheep rumen microbial communities from Palmerston North, Manawatu-Wanganui, New Zealand - 1766 DNA GHGlow gp2 (v2) (version 2) | ecosystem: Host-associated > Mammals > Digestive system >...
ACTGAAGATAATACCTGTATTATTAGCAGTGTGTTACTTTAGTAACACTATTCTTTCTCTTTATGGATTTGAATATCCTATATTTTCAATTCTTGGTGGAATGTCTATTTTACCTATGATTTTCCTTTATCTTTCTTCTTATGTTTTTAGATTTTGTGAATATCATAGAATGTTTTTACATTATGTAGTATTTAATGATATTTTTACTTGGATTGACTTTACTTATGGATTTCCATTTGATAATAGAGAGTTAATTGCTATACACATAAGTGTTGCTTGTATATTCCTTTTTATAATATTATATTTGAAATTAAGGTCATGAAACAAGATTTAAGTAAACTTCTTGCTAATAGAAGTAGCGAATAATATAAAAGCTGGAAATTCTCATTTATCTGAACAAGAACAATCTGAAATTCTTGATATGCTTACTCATACTTCTATGAGTGCTGAAGAAGTTTGTGTATATTTACATATTTCTAGACCTACATTAACTAATTATGTTAGAAATGGAACTATTCCTAAAGGGCATAAACTTCGAGGTAGAAATGAATTGATTTGGTTCAAAGATGAACTTATCAATGCTTTGAAAGACTAACTTACTGAAAGTTAGTCTTTTTTGTTTTTATTTATCATAGTTTTATATTATATTGTCTTTGTCGTAATTTTGCACTATCTTCTAATTGCGCAATAGAGATAGGTATTATTATTTATTAACAAAGTTAAAATGAAATTATTATGGACAAAGACAATGTTCTTATTTTCCCTGATGCAGTTACAAGAGGTTCTGCTGGTGGTATTGACCCTAATCTTCTGCTTGCTCTTAATAACAATGGCGGATTTGGTGGTAATGGCAACTGGATTTGGATTCTTTTCCTTTGGCTTATTTGGGGTAACAATGGTTGGGGCAACAATGGTTTCGGCAATAATAACGGAACTGGTTTCCTCTCTAATCAGCTGAATAATACTGCTGGTCGTGATTTACTTTTGCAGGCTATTAATGGTCGTGCTGATGCTGCTTCTCAACTTGCTCAGATTACCAACACTGGTGTTGAGTCTGTTAAGAATGCTTTGTTTACAATTCAGTCTTCAATTCAGTCTGTAGGTAGTCAAGTTGGTATGAGTGGTCTTGAAACTATCAATGCTCTTCAGCTTGGTAATGCTGCTATCTCTCGTCAGATTTGTGAATGTTGTTGTGAAAATCGTCTTGCTATTTGTCAGCAGACTAATGCTTTACAGGCTACACTTGCTGCTAATCACGCAGAAGATATTCTTCGTTCTTCTCAGGCTCACGCAGAAGATAGGTTGGATGTTTGTCAACAAACTAATGACCTTAAAACTCAGAGTCTTGTAAATACTCAAGGTATTAAAGATGCAATTTCTGCACAGAGTACTATGATTAATGACAAGTTCTGTGAACTTGAAAAGCGTGAACTTCAGAACAAGATTAATAGGCAAGGTGATATTATTACTCAGCTTCGCAATCAGATTTCTAATGACCATCAGACACTTCAGTTTAATGCTGCTTTCCATGCTCTTGATGACAAGATTGATGCTATTGCTGCAAAACAGCCTAATACTGTTCCTGTACAGTGGCCTAATCTTGTAGCTGCAAATGCCACTCCGTATATTGGTCAAAGTTATTATCCTGGCTTTTATGGTAATTATGGTGGCTGGGGTGCTGGTGTAAATGGTGGTGTAATACTGTAATAATGGATAGGAGGTAAAAGTATGAATTGTTGTAATCCAGTTATAGCAACCAATGCAGGTGGTATTCCATATATAGTATCCACTAACACTACCATAGGAACAGAAACTATTAATATTGCTCTTGGTGCTCGTAGAATTCAGCCTATTGGATATATGTCTATTATGATAAGTGATGTTATTCCAGCTGATACTACTACAACTTTACCTGTAAATCTTACACTTAATGATGTAACCAAAGCATTAACTCTTCCCAATGGTACTCCAGTAACTGCTGCTGAATTATTAAATGTTGGTAATATACTTGTGTTTAATGATAGGACTAGAGGTTTACTTACTCTTATGTCTAGAACAGTAGCTTAAATTATTAATAATAAAATTTAATTAACTATGTTTTCTACTTTAAGTAAAGGAAATGTTCTGTATGGACTTGATAGACGAGATAAAATTAAATGGTTTACTGCGTCTGTAAAAGATATAGTTCCAGTATACGGTAAAACTGCTCCAAATATGTTTGGACAATTACCAGAGCTTAGACTTAATATTACTGTTGATATAAATGGCGAACAAAGAGAGTTCCAACAAGTGCCCAGTAATAATGCTATTGCTGATTTTGGAGATAAAGCGTTTGTCATCGCAGATAATAAAGATTCTCTCTACAATTATATTAAATCGTTACGTCAAAAAAGTAAAGATGTTGTAGATAATGCTCCTTATCATGAATCTCTACTCCCCCAATATGATGAAGTTTTGAATGACCTTAATCCAGGTAGTGCAGGTAGTGATGAAGTTAAGGAACTTAAAAACGAAGTTGGAAGTTTAAAAGCACAACTTGCAGAAGCAATTTCTTTACTTAAAGAAAGAAAATCTAAAGCTGAATAATAATTATGATGGTAATTAGATTTCGTAGTGAGTCTGAAGCTAAAGACACACTGAAAAAGTTAAAGAAGATGAAGTCATTTGTAAAAGAAATGATAGAATGCTTCGAAGATAAGATTGAAGAAGATGATGACGAAGATTATCGTTATGATGATGAAGAAGACTATGAGCATATGAATGAACATCGTGGCTCTTATCGTCGTGGTCGTTATCGTCGTGGAATGTAATGTTTAATCAATAGGAGTGGCTACGGCTGCTCCTATTTAATATCTTAAAACTATGCATAGAAGAGAAAATTTTACAGCATATGAAACTATGCCTGAAGATTTAGCTATTTATTTAAGTCATAATGGTCCTCATTTTAATAAAGAAGCTTTTGAATTTGCAATAAGCAATATGTATAAAGATGAAGATGAAGATAAAGATGACTTTAAACCCATTGATAAAAGACAAGTTGATGCTATTCTAGCAAAATATAATATTAAGATTAAAAACAATAAATTATATGATGCAGCTTATGTTGCAAATATGTGTATTGCTGATTATCTTAATAGTAGTATAGCTAATGAACAACTTATGGCTAAATTTATTAAAGATACATTAGATGATCCAGATGGTTGTGAAGGTCTTATTTTTAATCGTTGGATTGCTGATATGAAATGGATTGGTATTCCTATTCCGTGGGATGAATTTATATGATTAAACAAGTATTTAATGTTAAACATTATTGGAAGGTTATAGTCTATTATGATGTAGATTATAACCTTTTTGATTATATAGAAGATGATTTATATTCTGTTATAGATTCCAGCAAATCAATAAAAAGAATATATAACAATATGTCTACATATAAAGCTAAAGCTGTTACAATTTCTGATATTCACAAACATAAAAGTGTAATACTTTTTAATAAGCATAAATCATATTATGATTATATTAACTCTATTGTACATGAAGCAGAACATATAAAACAGGCTATGCTTAAATCTTATAATGTAGAAGATTATGGTGAACCTCCTGCTTATACAATAGGTTTCTTAGCTATGAAGATGTTAATGATATTAAAGTATTTGTATTAATATTAAACTTTAACTATCTTTTTGCACATTTCAATTTCACTACGCAAACGAATTAAATTTCAAGGCTTTAAGTTGTTCGGACATGGCAAAATTTTGGCATATACGCCAAAGGGAACAGAAAAATAGACAGCATTCATATTTGTAGGTATTGACATAATTTTATATATTTGTTGGCAGAAAAAACTAAATAGTAAATATAAGATTACAACAAATTCCCCCGTAGAGGAAGATGATATTGGTTATACTTATGAGTTTGATATTATTGTATGTTATGTTTTTTGGTTAATAGATGATAGTGTATTTGTTGTTGCACAATACTATCTCCCTTCTACGGGGGTTTTATATTCCAAGAAATAACTTAATACTTATTATAATATGGCCTCTATTGCATCTTTAGTTTCTGAGTTTGCTCATAGTTTAGGACAACCTAATAATAAAGCACTTAGAGAAAATATAAAACTTTTGATTATTCATACTCGTAATGAAATAATTAGACGTAGTTATGAAAATCATGGTTATGTAGATAAAATTCTTACACAACGATATAAAGTTAGTCTTAAGAATACTCTTGATGGAGAGATTACTCTTCCTGAAGGATATGAAGGAATAAAAATTGATACTATTCTTCGTACTGAACAACAAGTTCCAAGACCTGTAAGATTAACTAATAATCTTCCTTTTGATAGAGTAAGTACAGCAGGATTTAAAACAAATAGAGAAATTCCTTATATAAAAGAAACTACTGCAAGATTTAGAGGTTCTGTTCCAGGTCTTTGTGGTATGCCTTGTTATGATTATATAAATGGATATATTTATATATTTCCTGCTGATAATAGAGGTTTAACTATTGGAAAAATAATAATAGAGTCTGCATTTGAACATCCTACTCCTATAGACGTTGATAATGGTGTTACTACAGAATGGGATGCTTTTATGGATACTAATGAATGGCTTCTCTCTGAAGATATGATTGGTCAACTTAAAGAAATTATTTATAAGAGAGATTTGCTTACTCAAATAAGAGAAACAAATGAAATTCCTGCAACTATAAAATTTAATGGTTAATAAACAATGGCACTAAAAGAAGCTCCTATAACATTTAGAGCGTATTACAAAAAACTTATACAAGATTATACGCAAATTAAAAAAGATGCTCTTTCTGCTTTAGAAGAATTAAATATTACAGAAAAAGTTCTATATGAAGAAATTAAGTCTAATGCTGATAGATATAAACAAGAATTTGGCATAAACCTTTTCAAATATGACGAATTTGTAAACAATGAATATTCTGATGGTACATTTGTACGTTTAGCAAAAGGAGCTTTTATAAATCGTAAAAATAATTATCTACTTGTATCTGATTTATTTGATTTATATAATTTAGCTAAAAAACAAAAAGATATTTATAATCTTAAAAAAGATATTGAATTATATAATAAAATACTTGCTTTAAAATCTAAAGATTATAGTCATATTCTTCAAACATTTTATTTTGAAGTTCATAAGAAAATGATACTTAAAGGATATGGTTATGTATTTGAAAATGATTTAGGTTGGACTTGTATAAACAGATGTAAAATAGATAGAGTTAAAAGACATCTTGACTTTGCAGCTACAAAAAAGAAAAAAGAAGAAATTTTAGCTAGAGGAGGAAGATTATATAATAAAGAAGAAGAAAAATGGTGTAAAGAAAATAATGTACCATATGATGGTGAACAATATGCCGTATATCAAAATATAGAGTCTTGTTATGAAATTCCTCTTATAGATTGTAAATTGCCTAATGGTAGAAAATTTAAGTTTAGTATTGCAGATACAAGAGGTAGAGAAGTTAGAGGTAAGTCTAATAAAGATTTAATAAATGAAGCAAATGGAAATTTAGAATATATCTGCGATTTAAATGTAGGTCTTAATACTAAATTAAACATTTGCAATGAAATGGATAAAACTCTTTATATTAATTTTATAAGAAATGAAAATCAAACACCAATTAACGCTAGGGCGACTCATAGGAAAAATTGATAATGATTTTAATATCAGTGAAAGTGATTGGATACCTCGTGTTGCTGCATGGGTTACTGATGCTCTTTCAATGATGCAAGTTCTCCCTATGGAACGTAAGAAAAGACAACTTGAAGTTAGTGAAAGAATTGCACAATTTCCTGTTTGTCTTAATCCTACTGAAATAAGAGTATTTACAAAAGATGGTTGTGAAATTCCTCAATTAGATAGTTCAAAAGGTTCTTGTGGTTGTGGCTCTAGTGGTTCATCACAAGAACTTGCTGTTATTAATCCTTATAATAAAACTGGAGTCAACTACATGGAAGTTGTTAATCGTAGAAATGGAGTTGGCAGAAATTTTGTATTAGATGGAAATAAGATTGAACTTAATTTTGATACAGATTATATTATTGTAGAAAGCTATGAGGTTGCAACGTATTATGATGATTATTATGACTGTGATTGTCCTTATATTTATGACAATGGTTTATTGCTTGAAGCCTTAGCATGGTATTGTTTATTTAAATATCTTAGTCGTGGAAGTAAGCATCAAGTATATGATTTAAAAAGTCAAAATCCTGCTCTTAATCCATTCTTACAATGGAATGCTTTAAAGACCAAAGCTGCTACTTCAGTTAAAATTGATTTAAATGAACATGGCGATGGTTGGAATAATTTCTTTTATAATAGTACATTTTTACCTAGAGGATAAGATATGGCTAAAATTGTAAGTAAATTAGATTTAAATAAAACTCCTCAGCTTGTAGATAATAATTCTTTAATATTTGCAAAAAATATTAGAGTATTAAAAGATGGAATTATTGGTCCTGATTTTCCAATAGATACTGTATTATCTACGCCAGGAGTTATTTTAGGTTATATTGTTGGTTTAAATTCTACTATATATCTATTTGTTGGTGAAACTTCTAGTACATATCCATTATTAAATTTAAATCAATTTTACTCAGGTCTTGTTCCTAGTGGTGGTGTATTAAATTCTTATAGTTTAACTATTAGTAATAAGTATGTAAATTATACATACGTTTGGGAAAAAGGACAAGATTTATCTAGTTATGCTAGTTCTATTATTGTATCAGCTTTTGGTGGTACTTTAGTTAGACAAGCACAACGTACATCTCTAGCATCACATTATCCGTTTACTACTAGAATTGATATAAATTTCTCATATATTTTAGAAGATGAAGAAATATTTGATAATACAAATATATTATATGAAAGAGACGAAGCTGATATAGCTTATAATATATATTCTTATAATGAGGATACAAAAGAATTATATAAAATAGATTCTGCTTGGTCTTATTCTGGTGGTAAAATACATGGTTTATGTACTACAAATAATACAGGAGAAATAATATTAACAGTTTGTGAATATTTTGAAGGAAATTCTAATGTTTCTGTTCCAATTAAACATATAAATTTATCACATGCAAATGTTGAAGACGAAACATTATATACTCAAACTCCAAATATACCTCTTACAAATTTAATTTTACATAAAGAACGTTATAGTAAACCTATACCTAATGGTGTATATCAATTTTTTATAAGATATAAAATATATAATGATGTTTATACTGAATGGTTTCCTTGCAGTGAAGAATGTTTTACAGGTAATATTAATGTAACTAATACTATTCAAGGTTCAATAAAATATGTTGATACAACTTTAAATAGTGATGAATCTTTTATATTTACTGTTAATCATTTGTTAAATGGAAAAAATGGTACACCAAATTATGTTAAGAATTTTACAGAGTTTCAGTTAGGTTTTATTATTTCTCATGATGATAGTGTAAATGCTAGAGCTTGGAAACATTTTAGTATGAGTTCTGAGCCTATAGATATTTATTTTGATTATGACGAAAATTTTATAACTGAAATAAATATAGATGATTTATTGAGGTCAGTATATGAAATTTGTAATGTTAAAAATATAACATATTTTAAAAATAAACTTTATATTGCTAATTATGAAGAAAGTAATGTAAATGAAGATTTATCTAGTTATGTAAGAGATATAAATTGTGAAATTGTTCAAGAAGAATTAAACGAAGATACTGCTGGTTTAAATCCTCCTGTAATACCAGGAACAAGTTATTATGATATAGCAAATAGAGAATCTGATTTTATTACTAAATCTGATAATATAGAAAATATAAGTTCTGGTGCTGGAGAATTGTTTAAACTGTATTATAGTTCATATTCTGATTTTGATCCAGATGTATTTTTTATTAGGTCTGGATTAGATAAATCTATAAATAATAATAAAGCATTGCCTACATTTTCTATTATCCCTACAAATGATGATGATGACTTTGAAGATATATTATTTAGAAATACACAAAATTCTGATACTTCTATAAAAGGTCAATTATTATATGGAGGTCATGGTAATAGAAATTATACTAGAATAAATGGTACTCCTAATTCTGTAGTACAAGCACAACTTAATATTGGTTATACAGATGATGGTAGACGTAATATGTATATACACCCATTAAATGAAATAATAGATTGGGCATGTTTAGCTAATAATAAAACCATAATTACTACGCCTGTTTATAATCCAAATTCATATGTCAATGTTTCTGATGTTATTGGAAGTAACGATGGGTATAACATTGTTGTTCTTAGAAAACAAGGTGAAATATATTCTGTATCTAAATTAGGTTATGGTAATGATGTAAGATGGAATACATCTGCCGAAGCAGAATATTGGAGACCAGCAGAAGCATATATAACTAATAAAGTTAAAGAATATATTGCCTCTACATATCCATCTTATATTTTATGCTCTGTGGCTTTATATTCTAATAATAATAGAATAGATATTATAACAGAAGATACTTCAGCTATTTCTAGAACTATTACTAATTTTGAAGGGGAAAGTGAAATAGAAATTTCTAATGACTTATATAATGACTTTAGAGGACAATGTTTTACAAAACAAGACTATGCAACACTAGAAGATTTCAAATTATTTTGTAAAAATTACATTGTTCCAACAGCAATAGATGGTAATGCTAATTGTTATTATAAACACAATGGAACATACTATAAAATAGATAGAGTAGAAATAGCTTATAAATATTTTGAATATAGTGAAGGTGCTAAAACAGAATTAACTATTGATGATGATGATGAGTTTGAAGAAATTGTTGTAGGAAATAGTGCAATAAAATCTACTGTTACTAAATGTCTTATGACAATAAATTATAACACTATAGATTTAAATATTAGTCATCAAAGATTTAATATTAAGTCTTTATTACCTTTTACTGATTATAATTTATATGTTCATTATATAAAGAAAAATGGTGTTGCTACTAATGGCTATTTACTTGATAATAAATCTTTTAGTTTAGATGAATTTGATGAATCTTTTGAACATAGTGTAATTTATCCTACATTTGACAATATAACTTTACCTGATGATTATATAGGTTGTTTCTTTTCTATAGAAAAAGTTGGTAATGATATATTATCATGTTTTAACTATAGAACAGCTGGTACAAAAAGAATTGTTGATTGCATTGATATAGATTGTATGCTATATCCACTTTTAGACAACATAACAATAATAAATTCAAATGGAGAAGTTATAACAAATAAGGCTAAATATTATCCAAGTAGTACAACAGAACCTCCAATTATGCTTGGAAATGTTGGTTGCGTAATGTGGGATGAAGATGATGAAGATGATATATCTTATGAAGATAGTGTTGAAGACTATCCTAGACTTTGGATACGTATAGAACATCAATCTAGTTTGTCTAATACAAATAGGCTTATAAAGTTAACACCTTATATAATTGGAGGAGAATTTACAGATTATACTAAATTAAATATTCCTGGTTATTACTGTTCTGTTTGTAAACCAAAAGATGTAATATTAAATCAAGAAACTAATACTTTATTGTATGTTAATGGTTCTGATGTTTATGAAAAGAAAGTTCAAAATAATACTAGATTAGAAGAAGCACTTTCTATTAATGAATATGAAGATTTATTAGCTCATGTAAATACATATAATGAAAATTATCATGTATATTCTAATTTCAATTTAAGCTATCTTAGTCTATTTGATATGACATATAAAGATAGTAAATATAAAAGAGTTAAAAAGATAGATAGTGAAACTGGAGAAGTTATAGCAACTTATAAGCAAATTTTATTCATGCTTGATTCTAGTACTATTAGTTATATTTATACACTACCATCGATGTATAAAGATTATACTAGAAAACTTTATAACTCTATACAAACTGATAAAATATTTAAATTTGATAATACTGTAAGAAGTTCTGATGTAAATAGTGATGAAAATTATAAGTCTATATATAAATTCTTTGCTGAGGATTATTATATGATTCCAGCTAATAGAGGAAAAATAGTTAATTTATTCAATATAACTCAAAATATATTTATTCATTGCGAACATAGTTTATTTAAGTTTAGTGGGGATAATACTTTAACGGCTAAAGATACCGAAGTACAACTTACAGAAAGTGATATTTTTGATACTGGAATAACAGAATTATTTGACTCTGAACATGGATTTGCAGGACTTCAAATAAAACATCAATGTCTTGTTACATATAATGCTTATGTATTTTATGATGGTGTAGCTAATACAATATATGCTTATTTTGGAGAAAATAATTTAGTAAAACTATCTGATAGTATACATAAAATATTAAATAGTAAAGATTTTATTGATGTATTATTTAATGCTGATACTGAAAATGATAGATTTTTTATTAATTTTGTATATCCTGATAATTCAAATCTTTGTTTAAGTTATAACTTTAATACAAAAAGTTTTATATCTATACATGATTTTGATTTTTCTGAAGGTTTTTTCACTAGAACTAGATGTTATTTTTTAAATTTTGGTAAAGTTAATCTTTTTGCTATAAATAGTTTAGCTTTTGGTGCAACAACAAATTTTAGTACTAGTTATAGTTTATTATATAACACATCTAAATTATTCATAGCTGATATGACTATTCCAGAAATAATAAATGATAATGTTGAAAATTGTTTAGATATAGTTTGTAATATTGAATATGAAAAAATAAAAGTTTTAAATTATATTAATTGGATTTGTAATCAAATTAATAAATATGCTGATGATATCGATGGTGTTAATTTATTTGTAGCAGAAGAAAATATTAGTAAATATGCTGGTAGCAAACTTAGAATTTACACTGACCAATGTTCTACAGAATTAATTGAACTTGAGAATAGTAATGGAGAAATATATGAACAAAACACACAGCCTATTAGTAATCCTAATAGTTACATATATCCAAGATATAATTGTGGCGTTTGGTCATTAAATTACTTTAGAGATGTAAGAAATATAGAAGATATATTCAAATATAAAAATGCAATTCCTCCAACTCAACAAGAAGAAGCTTATAATAGAGGATTAGTTAATTCTGATAGAAGTTTAATATATGGTAAATATTTTATTTTACGTTTAATTTTTAGAAATAAAAACTTTAAATTAGAGAATATAAACTTTAATATACAAGACTATGAAAAGGTGTAAATTAAGAAATTCTAGACCTAAAGCATTATTTGGTGAAGCTGCTGCTATTTTAACTGCTGCTGGAATGCAAACTGCCGCAACTCTTGCTGCAGCAGGAATGCAAAATAAAGCTGCAAAAGAAGCAGCTAAACAACAATCTGATGCAATTAAACAACAAGCTAAACAACAAGCTTCTGCTCTTGCTGCACAAGATGAAACTAATAAACAGTTACAAGAACGTTCTATAGAATTAACTAAAGAACAAAACGAAGAAAATAGAGATTTACAAAGAGAAATTCAAATGAATTTACAACTACTTACTGGACAACAAAATCAAGCTGCTAGAAATGAAGCTAGTAAAATAGTTGTTCGTAATGGTGGTAGTCTTAAAAGAAGAACTCCATACTTTCCTCTACGGGGTGGCAATAATATGCCATTCCGTATTACTGATGGAGGTGGTGTAATTGCTCTTGGTCAAACTCCTGAAGGTTATGACCTTTATGAAATTATTGGAAATGACCATGAACATTATCATAAATCTCAAGGAGGTAAATATAAGAGTGGTGTTGGATTTAAATTTGCTAATGGAGAAGAAGTAGAAGGAGAAGGAAATCAATCCGCCCGTAAGGGAGAGTTATTGCTTGTAACACCTGACGATGCGCAATTTATTTCTAAACATTCTATTGAAGGATTTAATCCTGCTGATGCTGTTTTAGCAGGTATGCATCCTTCTGAAGCTTTTGCAATTCAAGAACAAATTAAAGCAGAAAATGGTATAATGAATAATGGTAAAAAACGTAGAAAATTAAGAACTATTGGAGGTATTGCTTCTTCTCCTTATAGTTTACCAGATGTTATAAATGGTCCAGATTTTAGTACAGATACTATTGCTCCAACAGCTGCGGGTGTAGCTTATGTTATGCAACAAAATGCAGAAACTAATCCAAATAATATGAATTATGGAAGTACTTCTAAATATAATGTTGCTAAATGTGGTGGAAGTATTAGAAGAAAAGCAGCTGGTGGAACTAATTTAAGACGTTATATTTGGACACCAGCTAATACAGCAAATGTAATTGGAGCAGGAATAAATACTCTTGGTAATATTGGTGGAGCATTAATTACAAATATTGGTAACAATCGTGCTTTACGTTATATAACAGCTGCAAATAATGAAGCTGCTCGTATTATGAGCGATGCTTATGGCAGGCTTCAAGGCATTGATATGAGTAATATTAAACGCTCTGATTTTGCTGCTCCTCATGCAATGGCTGCTGTTCAAGCTCCTATTGTGAATACTAATGTTCAAAGAACTTTAGCTAATCGTTCTCTTCTCAGACAACAAAGAGCTATTGACAGGGGTAGTTTAAGTGCAGCTGCTTCACAAAATAGACAAGCTACTGCAGAAGTAAATTACAATGACATAATTGGACAAATTGAAACTCAAGCTAATAAAGAGCGTCAAGCTATTATTCAAGGTAATATGGAACGTATTACTCAAACTGCAAATGAAAATGCAAATCGTGATGCTATGGCTAATCGTGAATGGTTAGGTCATTATCTTGGTGCTCTTGAATATAATGCTGATATTGCTAATCAAAGAATTCTTGGTTCTGCTGATGCTAAATCTTCTGCTATTACAGGTAACGCAAATGCTAGAGCAAATACAATTCAAGCTAATCATCAAGGTTGGTCTAGTGCTCTTACTAATTCTGCTAATAGTTGGGGTAATGCTGCAACTACAATTGGTCAAAATATACAAAATGAACGTATATTAAGATTGTTAGCAGATAGAGATGTTCTCGCAGAATTAGAAAGAAGAGATGAGTTAGATTGGGAACTTAGACATCCAAGAAGAGCTGCAAGAAGAAGGTTAAGAGCTATGGCAGCTAATCCTTCTGCTTATACTAGACAATCTCAAGCAAGTAATCCTTATGATTGGGCTATTACTCATAGAAATCCTAATATAAGACTTGCATTAGATCCTAGCGAAATGCCTATAATTAATTGGTAATTTATTAATGTTACAATTATGCCACAAAGATATAATAGAAGTAGAATGTATGGTAGGGGTTATAGACAATATGACCCCACCTATCAAACTGCAGGATTTAATCCTGCTGTGTTTGAAGGTACTAGTATGGAGTTTAAACCTTATGATTATTCTATTTATGAAAGAGGTTTAGCAGGTCTTCAAGCTAGAATGGATAAGGCTGTTGAACAACAAGGAGCTGTTGATGAAGCTTTATCTAAAATTGAACTTAATCTTCATCCATCTGAAAGAGAATGGTTTGCTGGATATAAACAAGATATTAAAAATCAAATTCAAGGCGATATTGATGCTGGTAATTTTGGTACAGCTATAAGAAAAGCTATTAAACTCGGTAATCAAGCAGCTTCTGACAGTAGAATTACTGGTAGAGTTGAAGCAAATGCTAAATATCAAGAAGAACTTAAAAAACAAAAAGATAGATTAGCAAAAGGTGATATTACTGAAGATGCTTTTAGTTGGTGGCTCAAGAAAAATCCTTATACTTATCAAGATAAATATGATGCAAACGGAAATGTTGTAAGTGGAACATTACAAGAATTTACTCCATTATATGATAAAGTTGATTATGCTGGACTAACTAATGCCGCATTTAAACTTATAACAGCTAATAAAGGAAGTAGTTCTAGAGATGGTTCTACTTCAGTACATAATAATACTACAAATGATTTATCAAGAGGCAAAAATACTTATAAGCCTGGTGAAAATGTTAGTGGTTCTAGTCATAGTTCTGAATCCTTTGAATATGTTTCTTTAGATGATATTAAAGATAATATTGAAGAACTTATTGCACTGAATCCTGGTGGTCTTGAACAAGTAGAGCAAGATTATGTAGTAAGATTAGATGCTTTTAAAGAATTAGAAGAAAAATATAATAAAGCTTTAGAAGAAGATCCTACAAGTGAAAATACTAGGCTTCTTGGACAACAACTTGAAGTTCGTAAAAAACTTTTATTTAGAAATGGTAGTGAAACAGATTTCAAAGATTATTTTGCTAGAATGTTAGCAGACAATATGATTGCTAAAAATATGGCTTATGATTGGAGAACTACTGCTTCTGGTGGAACTTCTTCTTATGGTTTAAGTGATGTAAATTCTAATAATAATAATGGTGGCGGTTCAGGAAATAGTTCTACTAATACAGGTACTAATACTGATACAGGTAGCAATTGGCGTCCACCTATGATTATTAAACAAGATGGTGGAATTAATCTTGTAGATGATATAGATAGAGCTGCAAAATCTGCAGGTAGTAGATTTTAAAATATATGAATTATGAAAGTTATATTTGATAAATATGAATATTTTGACCCGAATAGTGATAATAAAAATACATATTCTGGTAGAAATGTAAGAGATAAAGCCTTTTCTCAATCTGAATATCAAAGTTATATAGATAGTAGAAGGTATGTAGATGCTGCAAATTATTTATCTCTTTATAGATTTAAAGACCCAAAAGTTCAAAGAGAACATGAAAATGATATAGAAATTCTTAGGTCTAAAGGTAATGCAGTATCTGCTATATATGGTAAAATATCCAATAAAGAAGTTAAAGCTAATGTTGAATTATATGCAAATGTTTTCAAAGATGGTGGTCTTGATAATTTAAATACTACTACACCAACAAGTGATGATTATAATCAGCCTGCTGCAGATTTAATTAAGGCTAAAAGTAATTTAGGTAAACACGGTAAAGCTGATTATTCTGATAAAATAGGTGTTGTTTTTAAACCTAAAAAGCGTACTAGATTTGGTGTAGATTGGCTTGCTGCTGATAATCCTTACAATATTGATGCTTTTTACGAAAAAACAGGTTTTACAGAAAAACAACTACAAAATGCTGGTATAGAAGTTATACATAAGGATGATACAACTGAATTAAAATTTAGTAAATCTCACCCTCTTGCAAATAGAATTTTATATAATACTCCTACAGAAAGTGATATTGCTACAGATATAATGACTACTGGTAATATACTTTATAATCTTTCAGGTGCTATAGAAAATGTTATGGGAGCAATGCAAACTCTTACGCTAGCAGGAAGAGAAAATCCAACAGATACTTCTTCTCCAATTGCCTCTAGAGCTTATGCTCCTTTAATTGTAGGTTACACAAAAGATGATAAACCTGTATACAATTTTGCTGGTGGTGCTACAAATCATTTCATGGGACAAGATTTAGAAAGATTTAAACGTATTATTCGTAATGCAGAAAGAACATCAGCAGATGTATATCAACAAATAAATCTTAGTAAAAAAGCATATACTCCTACAGCAATGCCTTGGATGAGTGATGAATTGTATCAACTTAGGCAAACTTTAGATGATGACGATTATAATAAACAAGCTAAACTTGTAGCTCCTAGGATTTTTAATGCTATAAATTCTTTAGGAAGTAGTAATTATAGAATGTATAGTAATTTTAAAAATAAAGAAGGCGACGAAACTCTTGAAGAACTTGATGGTCCTACAAAACATGATATTATTACTCTTATAAGTGCAGCTAAACCTGCTGATTTACAAGTTGACGCAATGGCTGCCGATGGAGAACTTGGAGCATTTATTACACTTAATGCTGAAAAGAAAGCTTCAACAGGAGAAATAACTCAAGAACGTTATCAAGTTTTTATTCCTGGACTTCTTGTTGATGAAGCACAAGCTAGATTAAATAGAGATACTAGGTCTAGAGCTATAATGAGATTAAATAACATTGTAGATTGGCAATATGATTATAAAACGTCAGAAGGTGATATTATTAGTCCTGCTGTAGATGGAAATTTTGTAAAAAATGGTGAAACAATAACAAAAGATGATGCTCTACGAGAAATTAATAGAGATGTTGCATTAACTCAAATGCGTAGAGAACTAAAATATGAACATACTGGTCCTACTGGAAATCTTATAAAAGCTGATGAATATGAGGATGAAGCTAAGGCTGCTTCTTTACGAATAGCAGCTGAACTTTATGAAGGACGAGTAGGTCTAATACCTGACGGAACTAATAGAATAGTAGTAAACGGAGATATTTATACAATAGATGATATATTTGATCATAAGATAGATATGAATAATGTAAATTATGAAACTTATGATATGTTAAATGATATTTATTCTATGTATAATAAAATAATGGGTGACTTAACTTATTACAATAGATAATTATGGATGTACTTGAATTTATAAGGAATAAAGGTAAAACACAAGTTCCTAATCCTAGATATAATCCAAAAAGTAAAAAGAATACAGAACCTCCTTTTATTTCTGTACCTTATATAAATCAAAATTACGATCCTTTTGTACAACTTAATAGAACTGATTTATTTAATCAGTCAAGTGTTAATGCAGAAGAAATACAAAAATATCGTGATTATGGTTTAAATTGGAATCCTAGAGATGCTGCCAATGGCAGTCTTGATAGACAACTAGCAGAAGCACAATCTGCTAGTTCTAAATTTATGCATGCTCTTGAACAAGCTGTTGTTTCAGAAGTAGGTCTTGGCACACTTAAAGGTTTATCTGATTTAATTGATGGTATAGGTCAAGCTATTGGAAAATCAGACCATGATTATTCTAATCCTGTTAGTCGTAAACTTGACGAATGGCAAGAAAAGTTTAACAATGAAGTAGCTCCTATTTATACTACACCTGGTGCAGATATAAGTAATGGTGGTTTTACTGATGCTGGTTGGTGGGCAAGTAATATTCCAAGTATTATGTCATCTATAACATTATTACTCCCTTCTACGGGGGTGGTTAAAGGGGCAAGTTATCTTGGAAAACTTGCTAGAGGCAGTAAAGCTGCATCTACACTTGGACGAGCCACAGCTAGTTCTGCGAAATGGGCTGCTAGAGCAACTAGATTAAGTGAATCTGCTGCTGCTCAAAAAGCTTATGCTGGATTAAGAAATTTAACCAATTTAAGTAGTGGTACAAGAGAAGCTCTCGGAACATTTGCTGAAGTTGGTGCACAAGCTCTTCTTAGTCGTACTATGGAAAATTATCAAGAAGCTCGACAAACATATGATGATATGTATGAAGAAGCTTCTGCTTCATTAAATGGTATGACTCTTGAAGAATATAATGATTTTCTCAATAGAAATGCTGGATATCTACAAGGAGTAGATACAACAAATAAAGATGAAGTAGCAAAAGCTGTTGCAAAAGAGTCTGCTGATAAAACTTTTGCAATGGATTTTGCTAATACTGGTTTTGATATTCTTCAGCTTTATGCTCTTCGTAATATGACTTTTAAAGGTTTCAGAAATCAACCTTCTAGAGCTGCTACTCGTAGAGCACATCTTAACAGTATTAAATATGCTGGCATGAAAGATGCTGAAATTGCTGCCAAAAGAGCAGAAATGAGTTTTCTTGAAAAAGCTAAAGAAAAAACTGAAGATTATTTATATGGAAGTGCTTTGGCAATAAATGCTCAACTTAGTGAAGGTGTTGAAGAAGCTGTCAACTATGTTGCTCAACAAGAGGGTATGAATCTTGGTCATGTCATGCTTGGTGAAGTTGAAGATAATACATTTTCTCGTAGACTTACTGAATATGCTAAAGCTCCTGGACTTTGGGAAAGTGCATTTTGGGGAACTCTTGGTGGTATTGTCTTTCAAGAACTTGGTAGTGGTTTTAATAGAGCACAAAATGCTATTGCTAAATATAATGATAGCAAAAGATATAAAGAGGATGCTAAAACTAAAGAACAATTAGGTAAAACTTCATCAGGTAATTTCTTATTTACTTGGAAAGAACTTTGGCAAACTCCTGAAATGAAACGTCGTATTGGAGATATTGAATCTAGAAGAGGAGATTTACAAGATTTTCTAAATAAACTTGATATGATTGAAAATAAATCTCTCAATCCATATGAAAAAGATGAAAATGGTCAAGCTAGAGGTATTTCTAATAATGAGAAACAAATGCTCAAAGAAAAAGCATATAATGATATACTTAATAAAATGACTCTTAGAGCATTAGACAGTGGTAATTTTGATTTACTCAAAGAATATCTTTCTTCAGATGAAATTAAACAAGTTATAATTAATTCTGGAGCTGTTTCTACTAGTGATGCTACTAGATATCAGCAAGATGCTATCAAAAATATGGAAGCTATTGAGAAACAATATGATGCTAATGTTATAACTCTCAATAATCTTACCAAAAAACTTAATGCTAGCAGAAAAGAACCAATTCCCGTAGAATATATTCAACTTATTGCAAGAAATAATATTAATCATCAACTTCAAATTAAAGATTGGGAAGCTCAACTTGCTGCTTGGGAAATTGAAGGAAATGAACAACAAGAACAATTTAGAGATAAACTTGATCCAAATGTTAATTATAAATCTGCAGTAAGACTTGTATTTCTTAGTAATCAGCTTGGAGAATTAGAAAATCAAAAAAGAAAACTTCTTGCTGATAAGAAACTTATTAATAGTGTTTCTGGTAAACAAGAATTAGATTTTCTTAATAATCAAATTGGAGCAATTCGAGATATGATTTATAATCTCGAACCTGATAATGCTATTGGTAATCTTCTTTTCACAATTCAAAATGCTTTGGCTTATGAAAAAGATGATACTGGTGTTGCAAGACATAATTGGACAAGTGCAGATTATCTTACTTTCAGAAGTAATATTATTGAATTAGAAAATACAGAAGATGCTGCTACTATTGAAAGAATTGATAAATATCTTGCAGAACTAGACCCAAGACTTGCTGGTGTAGGTAAAAACGATATTATGCGTCATAAACTTCTAGATGATAATATTAGAAGAGCTTATGATGATAAACGTGGTCTTACTAAAATATCTCAAGATTTACATGACACTTTCTTTAGAATTGCTGATTTACAAACAGCTATTGCCTTAGAAAGAAATCAAATTAAACTTACTGAAGATGAAGTATTAAATGAAGTAAGTGCTATTCATAATTTCTTAAATGAAACTCGTAAAAAAGCTATTGATGACGCAAATGCAACACTTGTAGGTTTAGCTAAAACTTATGGAAGTGATGTTGTTCGTCAAGCTCTTTATGATAGATATACAACTAATACTATAAAAGAAGATTATTTTGGTACAGATGCGAAAGCTATATCAGATGCAAAAACATTCAATGGAATATTAGATATTCTTCATCTTGATGCTGCTGTTAATAGAAATCTTTTTGGTTATATTGATGAATTACTTAAATTACAAGATGCTATTAGTGCTGCACAAGGAGAAAATTCTTCCACATCTGAAGAAGCGATTTCAGCAACTCAAAATGAGCAAATGGGTAATCCATCAGCAGAGCAACAACAAAGCAATACAGAACAAAAGGAACAGGAAAAACAGCCTATTCCACAAAGCGAAACACCTTTGCAAGAACAACCACAAACGAGCCAAAATGGAGTTATTCAACTTGAACAAAATGGAGAAGTTTATGCTACTCTTACTCCTAACCCTGATGTAGATGGAACTTATACATTAGATATACTTAATAACAATCCTTCTAGTCTTGCTTATTTGAACAATGAAGACTTTTATACAAAAGATGGAGTTAGTCTTACAGAACAATATATTATTAGTGAACAACCTGTAGTTAGAAGAAATGAAGATGGCTCTCTCGCCCCCGTAAAGAAAGGATTGATTGTTAAAGCTAGTGAAGATAACATTGCTAAAGAAGAAGAAAAACAAGCTGCTCAAACTCAAGCTGAAGCTGCATATCCTTCCTCTACGGGGGGTGGACTGCAAACTGAAATACCTATTGCTCCTGTTCCTGTAGCTACTAATGTTGCCTCTAGCAATGAATATATTCCTAATCAAACTCAATCTAATGCAGATGTTGTTTCTGGTAATGCTGCTAATGAAATTGGAGCTGAAGTACGAGATTCTCTTAAGAAAAGTAGTGCTATTGATTGGAATGATTTGAGAACAAGAATGATGGATAAATATCTTCCATCAGCAGAAGATAAAGCAGATACTGAAAGATTAATTGATACTGCTATTCGTTCTTGGAGAGGAATATATGAACGCAAAACAAACAACAAGTCTAATGTTGTAGATGATGCTTTAATTATGAATAGTTCTATTACTGAAAAAACTAAGACTAATAAAGCATTACTTGATGATTTTCATAAAGCTATAGACAAACTTGTTGAGAAATATATAAAAGATGTTGCTGCTGACAAGATTGATGACAAATATTATGTTAGAGTAGAAGATTTATTACGTTATTGTAATAATGCAACTGAAACTCAAACTACTGCTCAATTATTATTTGATAATCTTGTTGAATATATGAATTCTTCTGATAAATATGTTGTTATTGATGGAAATTTATCAGATGCTATAGATAGAGCCAGTCAATCTGCTCTTGCAAGAATAAGTCAATTAAGTGCTAGAAATGGTCTTTATGGAATAAATTTTGAAGGTTTTGTCTCTCAACTTGAAGAAGCTGGTCTTAACGATGATTTAAAGAAAGTATTAAATGTTATAAATAACCTTAATTTAGGAGATAAAATAAAATATGAACTTGCTGGAAAAGCAGTTTTATTTAGTGTAAACGGTGTAACTATTGGTAGTTTACCTGTTCCTAAAATAGGTGATAAGGGTGAACATTGGCAATATAATGATGGTTGGAAAACTGATATTCTTGATGTCAAAGGAACTAAAGTAAGTGCTCTTAAAGATTTACTTAAAAAATGGATTTTAAATCCTGATAATAATGCTGACATTCAAGAACTAAATGATATTGTTATTCAAGCTGCTTTTGGTAAACCTAATCAATCAACTTTAAATAATCTTGCAAAACAACTTTCAAGGAATAAAGAATTTCTTAAAGCTAAAAAAGCAGGTTTTGTTTCAGATACTGCAGAACCTTATACTTTATTAAACGGTCTTGCTAAACTTTGGGGATATACTCGACAAGCTAATGGTCTTACTAAAGAAGAAACTGCTGAACTTAGAGAACTTAGTATAGACAGATGGTTTGAAAATGAAATTGCTCCAAGTTTTGATATGGTTGAAGCTCTTGCTGCAAAAGGCGAGGGAGAAGTTATAGTTGGCAAAATAAGTGAAGGAGAACTTATTATTACAGATAAAAAAGAAGCATTACCTGTTAGTGAAGCTATTGGAGAAAAACATAGGGACGGAATAAGACTTGCTTCTGCAGAAACTATAGGTACTTTAACTGTTGCTGGACAAGGAATAAATGGTCAAACTTCTTTACCTTTTAGTGGTATTGGAGGTAGTGTTAACAGAGGAAGTACTGTTGTAGTTATTCCTTCTAGAAGTGGTCAACATGGATACGTTCATGCGTATCCTCAAAATTTAACTTCTACTCAATTAAAACCTAGAGGTAGAGAAGTTGTTAATGCTATAATGTCAGAACTTGATAGAATTGGTAAAACAGGAACTGCACAAGAAATATGTGATAATCTTGAAGCTTTTGTTAGACAATTATTAAATGCTAGTGGTAGTAGAATTACACCTTTACTTAGAGTAAGAGGCGATGGTGTAGTTAGAGCTGATGACACAAATACTGGTGTTAAACTTGGTTTTACTATTTTATACTATGATAAAAATAATGTTCCTCGTAGATTAGCAATAGTTTCTAAAGAGCCTGGGAGTAATAATTCTTTTGGTGGTTTAGGTTTTAAAATTGAAAATGAAGAAAAATATAAAGTAAATACATCCGATGCTATAGCTAAACTTAAAGAAGTAATATCTAATAATGCTACTTTTAATATGGCATTTTCGTATATTAATTCTGATAATAATACAAAATTACATCTTGATGGTTTAGCACATAGAGATGCAGATACTGGAAAATTTGTTATAACAATTCCTAATCAGGGAAGTTTTACTTTTGATTCTTTTAATAGTTTTGTTTTAGACAATGATTTAGTATCTCTTACTACAAAACAAGCTGCAGATGGAACTAATTATAGAAAAGGTGCTAGTGTTGGTAATCAAGCTGCTAATCAAGTATTGAAAGTAAAACTAGACGCTGACACTTCCACCCCCGTAGAGGAAGGTAATAATGAACCTGCTTCTACTGCACAAACTACTGTTGCTAAAGTTTTAGATATTCTTGCTAATAGTAAAAATAGTACTACTACAGGTAGAAGAATTGCTAAACTTATTCTTGGGAATAAGGTTAAAAATCTTAAAATTAACAGTAAAATTTTGGATTTGTTCCCACAAAATCTTATCTTTGTAGATGAGAATATTGGAGATAACGCTGTAACAAATGTTGGGGATAAAGCAGTTTCTCTTGGGAATGGTTCTAGTGTAGTAGTTCAACCAGGACAAGTTGTTGTTGGTAGAGAATGGTTTAATCTTCTGAATGGAACTATTGCTCAAAGAGAAGAAGCAGTTAGAAAACTTGTTCATGAAAGATTACATTTGATATTACATAGTGATGGAAATGAAAAATATATTGAACAAATAAGAGATATATTTAACGAATTTGTTGCTAAAAGCACAAATGAAAGTCTTAATAAGTACAAGTTTAATGATACTACTGAACAAGAAGCTAGATATTGGGTTAACGGTAAACTCAATGAAATAGGTCTTGAAGAATTTTTAGTTGAAACTTTAACTTCTAAAGAACTTGCTGATGAATTAAATAGTATTCAAGTAGAAGAAATAGTAGATAACAAACCTGTTAAAAAGAGTCTTCTTCAAAAGATTATGGAACGCCTTGCTGATATGTTCGGTTGGAATATAAAAGAAGGTAGTCTTTATGAAAAAGAATTTAATGTTCTTAGAGATTTCTTTGAAGAAACTAAAACTGGAGAAGAAACTACTACTGGCACACAAACTGCTACTCAGTTAGAATTTAATTTTGATGAACCTGTTACTGAAGCTAAAATAGGACAAGAAGAAGAGGTAAAACCTGAACAAACTGAAGATACTATGAATTTTGAAGATGATGATTTGTTTAGGAGTTCTATTCAAGAAAATGAAAGTAAGTTTTCTTCTGTTCCTACTTTTATAAATACTCTTCCTCTTAACCAACAAGCTGAAGCTATAGATAAAATAAATAAAGGCGAAATTCAAACAAGTTGTAGATAATTATAAATTATAGGTATTATGGATTGTAGTTTTTCTGTAGACATTTCAAAGTCTAAAGCACTGCAAGCTCTTAAAGATTATTGTGGTGAAAACAGTGAACAATTTTTAATGTATGTTAATTCTGTAGTAAAGGGACAAGCTGCTGATGGCAGTCTTGTTCCTTCTACTCATTTTGTAGAATGGTATAAACAGCATTATAAAAATGAGCCTAATTTTGATGCTGGTACTGGTTCTCAAATGAGAGATAGAATTATAAGATATTTTAAAGAAATAAAAGGAGATGTTGAAAGTACTTATAGAGATGGAGCAACTGCTCAAATACTTTCAACATATGGTTATACTTCTCCTTCTGCTAGAGATTTTTGTAAAAGAGTTACTGCAAATTTTGTACTTGACTTTTACAATCAGACTGATTTTATTCTTCGTGGACAACCTGAAAAGTATGCCAAAGTTCAAGAAGAAATAAAGAAAGTTGGTGCTAAAACTTTTTATTTTAATAGAGTTAAAGCTAGATTTAATAGAATTTTAGCAGAACGTATTGCTGCTCGTACAGGAGAAGATATTAAAACTGTACAAAACAAATTGAAATCTGAAGGCAGATTTTATGCTGAAACGGCTCTTGGCAAAAAGAATATGTCTGTACAAGATTCTAATCTTGTAGCTTTAGTCTATGAGTTTCAAACTTCTCCTGCTGCTTTTGTAGAAGAAGTTTCTCGTGATAGTAGACTTTATAGTCTATTTAATAAAAAAGATGAATTTGATGACAATAATCAGCCTGATGCAGAAGGAGAAAATAATCCTGAAAATGAGACTGATGAAGATAATGAGGATTTCTTGAATACTACTATTTCAATGTATGACCATACTGGTACATATACTAATGCTATGATGCATGTTGATACAGGTATTAGAGCATATTTAAATAGTCTTAAGAAATTGAATAGTGGTGTTGGTCTTGATAAGAATGCTCCTGATTTGGATACCAATAATCCTCTTGGTATTGCTGACACAATGAATGCTGATGAATGTGTAACAATACTTTATCATTATGGCAATTATGACAATGTAGATTCTATGATAGAATCTATTAAAGCTATTGCTAATAATATTCCTGGATTTGCTGCTTTTCATCAGTTGGCTAAAGACCTTGAATCTGATAGTGATATTGCTTATCAATTCTATACTACTTTTGGTAAAACAATTATTTCCAAAGTTGAAACTACTGTAGAGGGTTCAATAACAAGAACTAGAATAAGTAATAGTCGTAGTAATAAACTTGAAGCATTAGGTTTTGAGTTTATGAATTCTGTCAAAACTACAGCCATTGACAATGATTTAGATTTTGCTACAGATGAACTTGCTAATTTAAGAGATAGATTAAGGAGTACTAAACAAGAAATTCTTAAATCTCCTGATAATAAATTTAGAAAAGCTGCTATTGCAGAACTTGCTAAACAACTTCGTAGATATTATCCTACTATTTCTGATTATGCCGTAGAAAATTATATTAATAGTCATAAAGAAAATGGTATTAATGTAGATGTTGATAAGAACTTTGGAAATCTTATAACTATTTTAGAAAACACTATAAAATATTCTGAAGGAACTAAATTAGAATATGAAAATAGGCAATTAGATATAAATAATGCTTATGCTCATAATAGAAGTTTAGAAAGAAAACAATTAGAAACAAATACTTATGTTCCTGCTTCTGAATTTATTGATTTAGCTCCATTATATGCTAAACCTTATACAACAAAAGAACAAAATGGTGCAGCTTTAGAACTAGCTAAAGCTTTAGTTGATTATAGTCTTGTACGAGTAGAAAATAATTCTAGAACTATACATGGTAATCAATCTTCTGATGTTATAAATAACAGCTATATTACCAATATTCTCAAGACCTTACAAAATGATACATCTCTTGCAAATTACGGTAAATATAGAGCAAACTCTCGTCAATATGATTTCAGTGGAATAATGATTGAACATGTTGAAGATGGAGTTGTTGTTAATAAAGGTTTATTTAGATATAATGATGACGGAAAATTAGTTCCAACAGAATATGCTAAAGACCTTCTTAAAATTACTCTCTTTAATGGTGCTTCTAATTTAGATACTGATACCAATGTAGCCTATAATCAAATGAGTCAAGGTGATTATATTGGTACAGGTTTTATTAATTTCTTTAATGCAGAAGATAAAACTACTGCTAACTATTTTATGCGAGTTCCTTCTGATGCTCCAAGAAATTTCTCAATTAAAGCTCCAAGATATTCAGCAGCAGGCTTATTCAGTATTGCTAATCAATCTGAAGTAAATGCTGCTAAACTTGCTCTTCGTAGAAAAGTTACAGAAAAAGGTCTTGTTGAAGATGCAATAGATTGGGGAGTAAATGATAAGCCGTTTGATATTTATTATAGTGATCAAGCTATTCGTCATATGACAGCAGATGCTGGAGAAGTATCTGTTAAACTTCCTGACTTTGTAAAAGGAAATAAGAATTATAAAGAAGGTGAAGAAATAACTGTTAAGTTTAAATATAAATCTGATAATGCTGA
>Ga0310691_10002294_pt1 | contig 25886 bp, 40 predicted proteins | sample 176DNAGHGlowgp2_FD_203887 | JGI IMG/M metagenome (GOLD analysis project Ga0310691, IMG submission 203887) | Sheep rumen microbial communities from Palmerston North, Manawatu-Wanganui, New Zealand - 1766 DNA GHGlow gp2 (v2) (version 2) | ecosystem: Host-associated > Mammals > Digestive system >...
ACAAGGTTAAGAACGGGGATGTGGATGAACGCTTGGTGCCAGAGGAAGACAGGGACATGCTCTATACTACTTTCTATGACATACTGAATGACCTGATGGCACGAAGCAACCTGGATATCTATGTAACTGGCTCCAATTCAAAGATGCTGTCAACAGACATAGTTACCAATTTTCGTGACCGTGGCACCGAGATTAGAGTCTACCCCTTGTCTTTCAAGGAGTATTATGCTTTCTCAGGATTGGAAAAAGCAGATGCGCTGGAGGAGTATCTGATGTATGGAGGTATGCCATTGGCTGTCACCGAGAAAGACGAGGCAGAAAAGCGCAAATATCTGGCAGGGCTATACAAGAATGTGTATATTAAGGATATTGTGGAGCGATATAAACTAAAGGATGACGAGGTGCTGGATGCTTTGATTGATTCTTTGTCATCAGCTGTCGGTTCGCTTACTAATCCGCATAATCTTGCTAACGCTGCAGGTTCGCTGATGAAGCGTACTACTTCAGACCATACCATCAAGAACTATCTGAACTATCTGGAGGATGCTTACCTATTCGTGGGGGCTAAACGGTATGATGTGAAAGGTAAACGCTATTTCGAGAACACCCAGAAATACTATTCCATGGACTTGGGGCTGAGAAATGCCAAACTGAATTTCCGCCAGCAGGAGAGAAGTCACCTGATGGAAAATATGATATACCTTGAACTGGTGCGTAGGGGATATAGTGTTGATGTTGGTGTGGTGGAGGTCACTCGAGTGAAGGATGGCAAGAAACAGCAATCACAATATGAAATAGACTTTGTAGCCAATACAGGACAAGAAAAAATCTACATCCAGTCGGCTCTGAATGTAGATACTGAGGAAAAGCAGAATCAGGAAACTTTCTCGCTGAAAAACTCAAGCGACCTGTTCCGTAAAGTAGTTATTGTTGACGGAAACACCAAGCAATGGACAGATGAAAACGGCATTGTGTACATTGGTGTCATTCCATTCCTGCTGGAAGAATCAAAACTAGGTTTTTAAGACAATAGAACCCCTCCTTATTATCGTCTGAAAATTATTTCTGCCTTTTCTTGATTTATGTTAAGAAATTGCGTGATAGCGAAAAAACTCTAAACTCTGAACCCTAAACTCTGAACTATTATTAGTACCTTTGCACCTCGGAATGTGTATGTTGCGCTGGCAGTAGGCTATCAACACGCTGAAAAAGAAGAACTTGAGTGTATTTTCTTTCTGTGTGTAAGACTGCGCCAAACGCGAAAGTTACACAAAGAAAGAAATTTTTTTTACACATTATTAATAATAAAAAGAAATGCCAGGATTAATTGGAAGAAAAATCGGAATGACATCCGTGTTCAGTGCCGACGGTAAGAATACACCGTGCACTGTTATCGAAGCTGGTCCTTGTGTCGTAACTCAGGTGAAGACCGTCGAGAAGGACGGTTATGCCGCTTTGCAGCTCGGTTTCGGAGAGGCAAAGGAGAGTCGCACTTCTCAGCCTATGATGGGCAACTTTAAGAAGGCAGGCACAACACCAAAGAAGCACTTGGCCGAGTTCAAGTTTGACGAGGAGCACAACCTCGGTGACATTATCTCTGCAGACGTCTTTGCTGATGGCGACTACGTTGATGTAGTTGGTACATCTAAGGGTAAGGGTTTCCAGGGCGTAGTGAAGCGTCACGGTTTCGGTGGCGTAGGTCAGGCTACTCACGGTCAGGATGACCGTCTTCGTAAGCCAGGTTCTATCGGTGCCTGCTCATACCCTGCGAAGGTGTTTAAGGGCATGCGCATGGGTGGACACATGGGTAACGAGCGTGTTACCACGCAGAATCTGAGAGTGTTAAAGGTTATCCCAGAGCAGAACCTCATCATCGTGAAGGGTTCAGTGCCAGGATACAATGGTTCAACAGTTTTAATCAAGAAGTAAAGTCATGGAAGTAAATGTATTGAATATACAGGGCAAGGAGACAGGACGTAAGGCTGTTCTTAATGACGCTATCTACGCTATCGAGCCAAACGACCATGTTCTCTACCTCGATGTTAAGCAGTATCTGGGCAATCAGCGTCAGGGTACGGCAAAGGCTAAGGAGCGCAGCGAGATGTCAGGCTCTACACGTAAACTGGGTCGCCAGAAGGGCGGCGGCGGTGCACGTCGTGGTGACATCAACTCACCAGTATTGGTAGGTGGTGCTCGCGTTTTCGGTCCTAAGCCACGCGATTATCGCACTAAGCTTAACCTTAAGACTAAGCAGCTCGCACGTAAGAGTGCTCTCTCTTACAAGGCGCAGGAGAATGGTATCATCGTTGTTGAGGATTTCAACATCGAGACTCCAAAGACTAAGGAGATCCTTGCAATTGCAAAGGCTCTGAAGGTTGAGGGCAAGAAGTTGCTCTTCGTTCTTCCTGTAGAGAATAAGAATATCTATAAGTCGGCTCGCAACCTCAAGAATGTTGAGGTGATGGGTGCAGCTAACATCAACGCCTACAAGGTGATGAATGCTGACGTGCTCGTTATGGCTGAGAATGCCGTTCCGACTATTGATGAAGTTTTAACCAAGTAAACTTAATAAGGAGAATTAGATTATGGCATTTATAGTTAAGCCTGTAGTCACTGAGAAGATGACTAAGATTACCGAAAAGAAGCCAAACCGCTACGGCTTTATCGTAAAGCCTGAGGCAAACAAGCTCCAGATTAAGCAGGAGGTTGAGGCTCGCTACAACGTAACAGTAGAAGACGTTAACACCATGAACTATGCCGGCAAGCGTTCATCACGCTACACTAAGGCTGGTCTGATCAAGGGTCAGCGTAACGCCTTCAAGAAAGCTATCGTTACTCTGAAGGAGGGCGATGAAATTGATTTTTATAGCAATATCTAAATAAAAAATGGCAGTACGTAAATTAAAACCAGTTACACCTGGTCAAAGACACAAAGTTATTGGCACGTTCGAGGATATTACTGCATCCGTGCCAGAGAAGTCTCTCGTTTACGGTAAGCGCTCTACCGGCGGTCGAAACAACACCGGTAAGATGACCGTACGCTACAAGGGCGGCGGCCACAAGAGGAAGTATCGTCTGATCGACTTCAAGCGAGAGAAGGATGGTGTTCCAGCAACAGTAAAGTCAATAGAGTACGATCCAAACCGCTCTGCGCGCATCGCACTCCTTTACTATGCTGACGGTGAGAAACGTTACATTATCGCTCCTAACGGACTTGAGGTGGGTGCTAAGCTGATGTCAGGCGCTGAGGCAGTGCCAGAGGTTGGTAACGCTCTTCCACTTGCTAACATCCCGGTAGGTACCGTAATCCACAACATCGAATTACGCCCAGGACAGGGTGCACTCCTTGTTCGCTCGGCTGGTAATTTCGCTCAGTTGACTTCTCGTGAAGGCAGTTACTGTGTAATCAAACTCCCTTCAGGTGAGACACGTAAGGTGCTCTCTGCCTGCAAGGCTACAGTCGGTGCTGTAGGCAACTCTGACCACGCTCTCGAACAGTCTGGTAAGGCTGGTCGCTCACGCTGGCTCGGACGTCGTCCACACAACCGCGGTGTTGTAATGAACCCAGTAGATCACCCAATGGGTGGTGGTGAAGGACGTCAGTCTGGTGGTCACCCACGCTCACGTAAGGGTCTCTACGCTAAGGGCCTGAAGACTCGCGCTCCAAAGAAGCAGTCTAACAAGTACATCATTGAAAGAGCTAACAAGAAGTAATCCACAAAAAACTAAGTAAATTATGAGTCGTTCATTAAAAAAAGGTCCATACATCAACGTTTCTATCGAGAAGAAAGTTCTCGCTATGAATGAGAGCGGTAAGAAGACTGTCGTAAAGACATGGGCTAGGGCTTCTGTAATTTCACCAGATTTCGTGGGTCATACAGTAGCTGTTCATAACGGTAACAAATTCATTCCTGTCTATGTAACGGAGAACATGGTAGGTCACAAGCTCGGTGAGTTTGCTCCTACACGCCGCTTCGGTGGTCATGCCGGTAACAAGAAATAATGACAGGCACCTAACCATTTAAAAAGTAAATCCAGAAAATGGGAGCTAGAAAACATATCGCGGCTGAAAAACTTAAGGCAGCACGCAAAAATCAATATTTTGCCAAGCTCGTAGGTGTTCCTTCTTCACCACGTAAGATGCGCTACGTCGTAGACATGATTCGTGGAATGGAGGTTAACCGCGCACTCGGCGTGCTCAGGTTCTCTAAGAAGCAGGCTGCTGCTGACGTAGAGAAACTGCTCCGCTCTGCCATCGCTAACTGGGAGGTCAAGAATGACCGTAAGGCTGAGGATGGAGAGCTGTATATCTCTAAAGTATTCGTGGACGAAGGCGTTACAATGAAGCGCATGCGCCCTGCACCACAGGGTCGTGGCTATCGCATTCGTAAGCGTTCTAACCACGTAACACTGTTTGTTGACACCAAAACTAATGATAAATAAGGAATAGAATGGGACAGAAAGTTAATCCAATAGCTAACCGCCTCGGCATTGTCCGCGGTTGGGATTCAAACTGGTTCGGTGGAAAGAGCTTCGGAGATAACCTCGTTGAGGACCAGAAAATCCGTAAGTATCTGAACGAGCGTCTCGCTAAGGCTAGCGTGTCTCGTATCGTCATCGAGCGCACTTTGAAGCGTGTCACCATCACTATCTGCACAGCCCGTCCGGGTATTGTCATTGGTAAGGGTGGTGAGGAAGTTGATAAGCTCAAGGAAGAGCTGAAGAAACTCTACAAGAAGGAGATTCAGATCAACATCTTCGAAATCAAGAAGCCAGACCTCGATGCTAACATCGTTGCTAACTCTATCGCTCGCCAGGTAGAGGGCAAGATAGCTTACCGTCGCGCAATCAAAATGGCTATTCAGAACACCATGCGCGCTGGTGCTGAAGGTATCAAGGTACAGATCTCAGGCCGTCTGAACGGTGCTGAAATCGCACGCGCTGAAATGCTGAAGGAGGGTCGTACCCCTCTGCACACTTTCCGCGCAGACATCGATTACTGCAAGACTGAGGCTCTCACCAAGGTGGGTATTCTCGGTATAAAGGTATGGATATGCCGTGGTGAGGTTTACGGCAAGCGTGACCTCGCTCCTAACTTCTCTCAGGAGAATAAGGGTGTCGGCCGTCCTGCTGGTGGTCGTGGTAACGGCCGTGGCGGTAACCGTAAGAGAAACAATAACCGTTAAAAAAGTAAGAATCTACTATGTTACAGCCAAAAAGAGTAAAATATAGAAGACCCCAGGATGGTCGTGGCAATAAGGGCAACGCTCACCGTGGTACACAGCTTGCTTTCGGTTCGTTCGGTATCAAGACACTTGAGCCAAAGTGGATTGACAGCCGCCAGATTGAGGCTGCCCGTGTAGCTATCAACCGCTACATGAACCGTGAAGGTCAGGTTTGGATCCGTATCTTCCCTGACAAACCAATCACCCGCAAGCCTGCTGACGTACGTATGGGTAAAGGTAAGGGTGACCCAGCAGGATGGGTTGCTCCAGTTACACCAGGACGTATCCTGTTTGAAGTAGAAGGCGTTCCGTTCGACACCGCTAAGGAGGCTCTCCGTCTCGGTGCACAGAAACTGCCAGTTAAAACAAAGTTTGTTGTACGTCGTGACTACGATAAAAACGCTTAAACTATGAAGATTAAAGAAGTAAAAGAACTCGAAACCAAGGATTTGGTAGAGAAGTTGGAGAACGCTAAGACAGCTCTCGAAACACTGAAGCTGAACCACCAGGTTTCTCCTCTTGAGAATCCATCACAGATTAAGGCTGCTCGTCGTGACATCGCTCGTATGATGACAGAACTCAATTCACGTAATAAATAATAATGGTCCATATGGAACAGCGTAATTTAAGAAAGACCAGACAGGGTGTCGTTACCAGTAACAAGATGGATAAAACCATTGTTATTGCGTCAAAGTTCAAAGAGAAGCACCCAATCTATGGTAAGTTTGTGCAGAAGACTAAGAAGTATCATGCACACGATGAAAAGAATGAGGCAAATGTAGGTGATACAGTCCTCATCATGGAGACCCGTCCACTCTCTAAGACTAAGAGATGGAGATTAGTTTCAATAATTGAAAAAGCTAAGTAAAATATGATACAGGCAGAATCAAGACTTACAGTATGTGATAACAGCGGCGCACGCGAGGCTCTCTGCATCCGTGTTCTTGGTGGTACAAGACGCCGCTATGCCAGCGTAGGTGACGTTATTGTCGTTGCTGTCAAGAACGTTATCGCGTCAAGTGACCTTAAGAAAGGTGCAGTATCAAAGGCGCTCATCGTACGCACAAAGAAAGAGATACGTCGTGCTGACGGCTCTTACATCCGCTTCGATGACAATGCTTGTGTCCTCCTCAATAACGCAGGCGAACTCCGTGGCAGCCGTATCTTCGGCCCTGTTGCACGTGAGTTGCGTGCCGTTAACATGAAGGTCGTTTCTCTCGCACCTGAGGTACTTTAGTTTTCACACTTAAAAAAAGTAGTAAACAAATGAGTAAGATACATATAAGAAAAGGAGATACCGTTATAGTACTCGCCGGCCGCGACAAAGGCAAGACAGGCAAGGTACAGAAGGTTCTCGTTGAAGACAACAAGGCTATCGTAGAGGGCATCAACATTGTCTCTAAGAGCCAGAAGCCTTCAGCACAGAACCCTCAGGGTGGTATCGTAAAGCAGGAGGCTCCTATCCACATTTCTAACCTGAGCCTCATTGATCCTAAGAGCGGAAAGGCTACTCGCGTGGCTATCAAGCACGAGGGCAAGAACGTTATCCGTATCGCTAAAAAGTCAGGGGAGGAAATCAAGTAATGGATACAGCACAGTTAAAGAAAATATATAAGGAGACTATAGCTCCTGATCTGCAGAAGCAGTTCAACTACTCTTCTAAGATGCAGATTCCTGAGCTCAAGAAGATCGTTGTCAACATGGGTCTCGGTGACGCTACCCAGGACAAGAAGATTATCGAGGTCGCTATCAACGAGATTACAGCTATTACCGGTCAGAAGGCAGTGGCTACATACTCAAAGAAGGATATCGCTAACTTCAAGCTCCGTAAGAAGATGCCTATCGGCGTTATGGTTACACTGCGTCGTGAGCGCATGTATGAGTTCCTTGAGAAGCTCATCCGCGTTGCTCTCCCACGTATCCGTGACTTCAAGGGCATACAGTCTAAGTTCGATGGTCGTGGCAACTACAACCTCGGTATTCAGGAGCAGATCATCTTCCCTGAGATCAACATCGATTCTATCGACCGCATCCAGGGTATGAACATCACCTTCGTAACAACAGCAAAGACTGATGAAGAGGGCTTCGCTCTCCTCAAGGCATTCGGTCTTCCATTCAAGAACGCTTAATAGAATAGAACTATGGCAAAAGAATCAATGAAAGCTCGTGAGGTAAAGCGCGCTAAGCTGGTGGCTCGTTACGCTGAAAAGCGTGCTGCTCTGAAGAAGGTTATCGCAACCTCTGAGGATGCTGCTGAGCGCTACGAGGCTGCTCGTGCCCTCCAGGCAATTCCTAAGAACGCCAATCCTATCCGCCTGCACAACCGTTGTAAGGTGACTGGACGTCCAAAGGGTTACATCCGTCAGTTTGGCATCTCTCGTATTCAGTTCCGCGAGATGGCTTCTGCAGGTCTCATCCCAGGCGTTAAGAAGGCAAGCTGGTAAGAGCATATACCCACACAGAGTTATTCGAATTAAGGTTTTAAGGTGTGAGGACCATGACAAGGCTGCACTTCAAGTGACGGCATAGCTCAGAACCCGCAACCTCATTACCTGAACAAGAAAACGATAATTTATTTTCTATTTAATTAATATTGTCGGGAAAGCCCCGATTAATTAACTAATTTTTTTTATGACAGATCCAATAGCAGATTATCTGACAAGACTCAGAAACGCAATCATGGCTAATCACCGTGTTGTGGAAGTTCCTGCATCAAACCTGAAGAAGGAAATCACTAAGATTCTCTTCGAGAAGGGTTACATCTTGAACTACAAGTTCATTGAGGATGGTCCTCAGGGCGCTATCAAGGTAGCTTTGAAGTACGATCCTGTTACTAAGAAAAACGCTATCAAGTGTTTGAAGCGTGTCTCTACACCAGGTCTTCGTAAGTACACTGGTTACAAAGACATGCCACGTGTTATCAACGGATTGGGCATTGCAATACTGTCCACATCTAAAGGTGTAATGACTAACAAAGAGGCTGCTGAGCTTAAGATAGGCGGCGAGGTTCTTTGCTATGTTTATTAATTGGAGGATTACAACATGTCAAGAATAGGTAAATTGCCAATTAGCATCCCTGCAGGTGTAACAGTGTCAGTGAACAATGGCGTTGTTACTGTTAAGGGACCTAAGGGTGAACTTTCTCAGAAGGTTGACTCTTCTATAATAGTAAAGGTTGAAGATAATCAAATCACTTTCGAGGTTGACGAGAACAGCCCAGTTAACTACAAGCAGAAGCAGGCTTTCCACGGTCTGTATCGTTCACTTGTAAACAACATGGTTGTTGGCGTCAGCGAAGGTTACAAGAAGGTTCTTGAACTTGTCGGCGTGGGTTACCGTGTTTCTAACAAGGGCAACATCATTGAGTTCGCTCTCGGTTATACACACCCAATCGTAATCGAACTTCCTAAGGAGGTTAAGGTAGAGACAAAGTCAGAGCGTAACCAGAATCCACTGCTCATGCTCGAGTCTTGCGACAAGCAGTTGATCGGACTCATTTGTGCAAAGATTCGTTCTTTCCGTAAGCCAGAGCCTTATAAGGGTAAGGGTATCCTGTTCCAGGGCGAGGTTATCCGCAGAAAGTCTGGTAAGTCGGCTTCAGCTAAGTAATAACTTTAAACTATTACGACAATGACAACAAAGAAAGTAGAAAGACGAATCAAAATCAAGTATAGAGTTCGTAAGAATGTAAATGGCACTGCTGAGCGTCCACGTCTTAGCGTGTTCCGTTCTAACAAGCAGATTTATGCTCAGGTAATTAATGATGTGACAGGCACTACACTCGCTTCTGCATCTTCACTCGGTCTTGAGGCTATGCCAAAGATTGAGCAGGCACAGAAGGTTGGCGCTCTTCTCGCAGAGAAGGCTAAGGCTGCTGGCATCACATCTGTAGTATTCGACCGTAACGGCTACCTCTATCACGGCCGTGTAAAGGCTCTCGCTGACGCAGCTCGTGAGGGTGGTCTTAACTTCTAAACGATTATATAGCAATGGATAAAGTAAAAGTAAACAGTGACGTTGAGTTGAAAGACAGACTGGTTGCCATCAACCGTGTTACTAAGGTAACAAAGGGTGGTCGCACCTTCACATTCGCTGCTATTGTCGTTGTAGGTGACGGTAATGGTACTATCGGATGGGGTCTGGGTAAGGCTGGTGAGGTACAGCAGGCTATCGCTAAGGGTACTGAGGCAGCAAAGAAGAACCTCGTTAAGGTTCCGGTTATTAAGGGTACTATCCCTCATGAGGTAGAGGTACGCTTCGGTGGTGCTCAGGTGTTCCTGAGACCTGCTGCACAGGGTACAGGACTTGTTGCCGGTGGCGCTATGCGTCCAGTGCTCGAGAGCGTTGGTATCACTGACGTGCTCGCTAAGTCAAAGGGTTCTTCTAACCCTCATAACCTTGTGAAGGCTACCATCAAGGCTCTCAGCGAGATGCGCGATGCCTACACAGTAGCTCACGACCGTGGTGTTTCAATGAGCAAAGTATTTAACGGTTAAATCATAGGAGGATTACACAATGGCAAAAATTAAAGTAAAGCAGATAAAGAGCCGTATCGGAGCTTCTGCAGACCAGAAGCGTACCCTTCTTGCACTTGGTCTCCGTAAGATCTCTCAGGTAGTAGAGGTTGAGGATACACCATCTATCCGTGGTATGATACAGAAGGTTCACCACCTGACAACAATAGTAGAGTAATAATTAAAATTAAACGACAAGACTATGAAATTGAATAATTTGCAGCCAGCTGCTGGTTCAACCCATTCACGTCGTCGTATCGGCCGTGGTCCTGGTTCAGGTCTCGGTGGTACCTCTACTCGTGGTCACAAGGGTGCAAAGGCACGTTCTGGTTATAAGAAAAAGATCGGATTCGAAGGTGGTCAGATGCCACTCCAGCGTCGTGTTCCTAAGTTCGGATTCAAGAACATTAACCATAAGGAGTATTTTGCAGTTAATCTCTCTACTCTCCAGAAGCTCTCTGAGAAGAAGGGTTATGACAAGATTGGCATAGCAGAACTCCAGGCTGCCGGACTCACCAACGGTAAGGAACTCGTAAAGGTTCTTGCTAATGGCGAACTCAAGGCTAAGCTGACAGTGGAGGCTAACGCTTTCTCTAAGGCTGCTGAAGAGGCTATCAAGGCAGCTGGCGGTAACGCTGTTGTTCTTTAAGTAAAAAACTTATTTACTTTAAGTAATAATGAAGAAATTTATAGAGACACTGAAGAACTGTTGGAAGATTGAGGATCTGCGTATGCGTCTCCTCATCACAATCCTCTTTGTCGCTATCTATCGCTTCGGCTCTTTCGTGGTTTTGCCGGGTATCAACCCAGCAAACCTCGAAAAGCTTCAGCAGCAGACGGCAGGCGGATTGATGTCACTTCTCGATATGTTCTCAGGTGGTGCATTCTCCAACGCATCAATTTTTGCGCTTGGTATCATGCCTTACATTTCTGCATCAATCGTAATGCAGCTTGTGGCTATCGCTGTTCCTTCTTTCCAGAAGATGCAGCGTGAAGGTGAGAGTGGACGTAAGAAGATTATGCAGTACACCCGCTATCTTACAGTGGCTATCCTGCTCTTCCAGGCTCCATCTTATCTTATGAACCTCAAGATGCAGTCACCTGGTGCCCTCGCTTCAGGACTGTCATGGTCAGAGTTCATGATTCCTGCGACCATCATCCTTGCTGCTGGTTCTATGTTCATCCTTTGGTTGGGTGAGCGTATTACTGACAAGGGTGTAGGCAACGGTATCTCTCTCATCATTATGATTGGTATCATCGCCCGTCTGCCACAGTCTTTCTTCCAGGAAGTAGGTAGCCGTTTCACAGCTATCACTGGTGGTGGTCTGGTAATGTTCATTGTTGAGATTCTCATCCTGTATGCAGTAGTTTGCGCAGCAATACTCCTCGTGCAGGGTACTCGTAAGGTTCCAGTGCAGTACGCTAAGAAGCTTGTTGGCAACAGTCAGTATGGTGGTGCACGTCAGTACATCCCTCTGAAGCTGTTTGCAGCTAACGTAATGCCTATCATCTTTGCTCAGGCTCTGATGTTCATTCCGTTGGCTATAGTGCAGTATAGCAGTGATAACCTCGGATGGTTTACCCGCTCTCTGTTGGATAACCGCAGTTTGGTCTATAATATAGTATATGTGTTGCTCATCGTGGCATTCACCTATTTCTATACGGCTATTACTCTTAATCCAACTCAGATGGCTGAGGATATGAAGCGTAATAATGGTTTTATCCCTGGCGTACGTCCAGGACGCGATACAGCCAACTACATCGAAGAGATTATGTCACGTCTTACGTTGCCAGGCTCTTTGTTTATCGCTTTCATCGCTATCATGCCAGCACTTGCAGGATTGCTTAACGTGCAACAGGGATTCTCACAGTTCTTCGGCGGTACGTCATTGCTCATCCTTGTTGGTGTAGTAATTGATACACTGCAGCAGATAGAGTCTCACCTGATGATGCGTCACTATGACGGTCTGCTCAACTCTGGTCGTACACGTCCACAAAATGGTATGAGTGCTTATTAAGTCTTTGAAATGGCAATATTTCTTAAGACTGAAGACGAGATAGAACTAATGCGCGCGGCCAATCAACTGGTTGGACGCACGCTTGGTGAACTCGCCAAGCATATCAAACCAGGCGTTTCAACTGCTGAGTTGAATAAGATAGCCGACACGTTCATACGTGACCATGGCGCAACACCTACCTTCCTCGGATTCCCTAATCCATACGGAGGACCGTTCCCAGCAAGCATCTGTACTTCAGTAAACGAATGTGTCGTTCACGGCATACCTCGCGAAGACCAGATACTAAAAGATGGCGATATCGTCTCTATCGACTGTGGAACACTGCTCAACGGATACAATGGTGACTCAGCCTATACATTCCCAGTAGGCGAGATAAGCGACGAGGTAAGAAAGTTGTTGCGTACAACAAAGGAAAGCCTCTACGAGGCTATCAATGTTGCAATTCACGGCAATCATGTCGGTGACATCAGTCAGACGGTACAAGACTACTGCGAGAGGCAGGGCTACGGCATAGTGCGCGAGCTTACAGGACATGGTATCGGCAAGGTGATGCATGAAGATCCGCAGGTGCCCAATTATGGACGACGCGGCAATGGTCCCAAACTCAAGGAGGGTATGTGCATAGCTATCGAACCAATGGTCACTCAGGGCGACCGCAAGATATGGCTTCTGCCCGACAAGTGGTCAATCGTAACACGCGACAAAAAGTTTGCTGCCCATTACGAGCACACCATAGCTATCCGCAAAGGCAAGTCCGAGATACTATCATCGTTTGAAGAAATAGAAACCATATTCCAGATTTAATCATAACAATAAACCATTACGTATTATGGCAAAGCAATCTGCTATAGAACAGGACGGTACAATAATCGAGGCATTGAGTAATGCCATGTTCAGGGTAGAACTCGAGAACGGTGTGCAGATCATTGCACATATATCAGGTAAGATGCGTATGCACTACATAAAGATTCTCCCTGGCGACAAGGTGAAGGTTGAGATGAGTCCGTATGATCTTACCAAGGGACGTATAAGTTTCCGCTACAAGTAAAACAAGTTATAACGCGATTACACATTATTATATATAATAGCTACAAAAGATGAAGACAAGAGCATCATTGAAGAAGCGCACTCCCGACTGTGTTATTGTACGTCGTAAGGGTCGCCTTTTCGTAATCAACAAGAAAAACCCTAAGTTCAAAGTACGTCAGGGTTAAAAATTACTAAAAGTTAAAAGTTGACATCTAAATGTTAAAAAACTTTGGGGTGTGAGGGAATTTGCGTACCTTTGCACTTCCGAATTTTTTGGCAATTAGTTAATTAACAAGTTTTTTATCATTAACAAACAATTATGGCAATAAGAATTGTTGGAGTAGATTTGCCCCAGAATAAGCGTGGCGAAATCGCATTGACCTACATCTTCGGAATAGGTCGAAGTAGTTCAGCAAAGATATTGGATAAAGCCGGTGTTAGCCGCGACACGAAGGTGTGCGATTGGACTGACGACGAGGCTGCTAAAATCCGTGAAATTATCGGCGCTGAATTCAAGGTAGAAGGTGATCTCCGTTCTGAGATCCAGTTGAACATCAAGCGCCTCATGGATATTGGTTGCTATCGTGGTGTCCGTCATCGTAATGGTCTTCCTGTTCGTGGTCAGAGCACCAAGAACAATGCCCGCACTCGTAAGGGTAAGAAGAAGACTGTTGCTAATAAGAAGAAGGCCACAAAGTAAAGTTTAAAGTTTAAGGTTTAAAGTTTAAAATTTTAAAGAAAATGGCAAAGAAAGTAGCAACAAATAAGAAGAGAAACGTAAAGATTGACGCAGTAGGTCAGCTTCATGTTCATAGTTCTTTCAACAACATCATTGTTAGCCTTGCTAACTCAGAGGGTCAGGTTATCTCTTGGTCTTCAGCAGGTAAGATGGGCTTCCGTGGTTCAAAGAAGAACACTCCTTACGCAGCCCAGATGGCAGCTGAGGATTGTGCTAAGGTAGCTTATGACCTTGGCCTTCGTAAGGTTAAGGCATTCGTTAAGGGTCCAGGCAACGGTCGTGAGAGCGCTATCCGCGCATGTCACAACAGCGGTATTGAGGTAACAGAAATCGTTGACGTTACACCATTACCATTCAACGGCTGTCGTCCTCCAAAGCGTCGTCGCGTATAATCATTATTTTTTTATATATTTTATTTTAGCAAAATGGCTAGATACACAGGTCCGAAATCAAGAATCGACCGTAGGTTCGGTGAAGCCGTCCTCGGTAAGGAAAAAGTTTTGTCTAAGCGTAACTTCGCGCCTGGACAGCATGGCAATAATCGTCGTCGCAAGACTTCTGAGTATGGTGTCATGTTGGCAGAGAAGCAAAAGGCTAAGTACACATACGGTGTACTGGAGCGCCAGTTCCGTAACCTCTTTGAGAAGGCTGCAAAGATGGAAGGCATTAAGGGTGAGAACCTCCTCCAGCTTTTGGAGAGCCGCCTTGACAATGTTGTTTTCCGTCTTGGCATTGCGCCAACTCGTCGTGCTGCACGTCAGCTCGTTGGTCACAAGCACATCACTGTTGATGGCGAGGTAGTTAACATCCCATCATTCCAGGTTAAGCCAGGAATGATTGTTGCTGTTCGTGAGAAGTCTAAGTCTCTCGAGGTTATCGAGGATGCACTTGCAGGCTTCAACCACAGCAAGTATCCATGGATAGAGTGGGACAACGCTTCTAAGAGCGGTAAGTTCCTCCACCGTCCAGAGCGTGCAGATATTCCTGAGAACATCAAGGAGCAGTTAATAGTTGAGTTGTACTCTAAATAATCATTAAATTAATGGCGATATTAGCATTTCAAAAACCCGAAAAAGTCGTGATGCTGGAGTCAACAGACAAGTTCGGCAAGTTCGAATTCCGTCCGTTGGAGCCTGGCTTCGGTGTTACCATTGGTAACTCACTTCGCCGCATCCTTCTTTCTTCACTTGAGGGCTTTGCCATCAATACCATCCGTATTGAGGGCGTAGAGCAGGAGTTCTCTTCTGTTCCTGGCGTGAAGGAAGATGTGACAAACATCATCTTGAATTTGAAGCAAGTAAGATTCAAGCAGTTAGTAGAAGAATTCGAGAATGAGAAAGTTACTATCACGGTAGAGAACTGTACAGAGTTCAAGGCTGGTGATATCAACAAGTATCTTACTGGATTTGAAGTGTTAAACCCCGAATTGGTGATTTGTCGTTTAGATTCAAAGGCTTCTATGCAGATTACACTCACCATCAACAAGGGACGTGGTTACGTTCCAGCTGATGAGAACCGTGAGTTCTGCACCGATGCCACCTCAATTGCCATCGATTCTATCTACACCCCAATCCGTAACGTGAAGTTCTCTGTTGAGCCTACTCGTGTTGAGCAGAAGACTGACTACGATAAGCTCTTACTCGAAATCACTACGGACGGTTCCATTCACCCAAAGGATGCCCTGAAGGAGGCAGCCAAGATTCTTATCTATCACTTCATGCTCTTCTCTGACGAGAAGATACAGCTCGAGGATACTGGTCTTGACGTTAACCAGGAGTTCGATGAGGAGATTCTCCACATGCGCCAACTCCTTAAGACACGCCTTGTTGATATGAACCTCTCTGTTCGTGCCCTCAACTGTCTTAAGGCAGCTGATGTTGACACCCTCGGCGACCTCGTTCAGTACAACAAGACTGACCTTCTCAAGTTCCGCAACTTTGGTAAGAAATCGCTTTCAGAGCTTGATGATTTGCTCGAGAGTCTGAATCTGTCGTTTGGAACTGACATTTCAAAATTCAAACTTAATCAAGATTAAACTCAAATGAGACATAACAAGAAATTCAACCATCTCGGTCGTACTGCATCTCACCGTAGCGCTATGCTTGCTAACATGGCTGTCTCTCTGATCATGCACAAAAGAATCACTACGACCGTTGCTAAGGCTAAGGCACTCAAGAAGTACGTTGAGCCTTTGATTACCCGTGCTAAGGAAGATACCACTAACAACCGTCGTGTAGTATTCTCTTATCTTCAGGATAAGTATGCTATCAAGGAGCTCTTCTCTGCAGTATCTGAGAAGGTAGGCAACCGTCCTGGTGGTTACACTCGTATCATCAAACTTGGCGCACGTCAGGGTGATGCTGCTGAGACATGCTTCATAGAGCTCGTTGACTTCGATGAGGCTATGGCTAAGACTCCTAAGGCAGCTGCTAAGAAGACTCGTCGTGCCGGTAAGAAGGCTGCTGCTACAACCGAGGCACCTGCTGAGGCACCTGTAGCAGAGAAGGCTGAGGCTCCTGTAGCAGAGGAAGCAAAGGCTGAAGCACCTGCTGCTGAGGCTGCTGAAGAGGCAAAGGCTGAATAAAGACTACTTACTCCCTATGCGGAGGGTTATATAGATAAAAGGCATCACAACACTCCCGTTGTGGTGCCTTTTTTGTCTGAACCGAAAACTAAAAGCGCATATATAATATATGAATTTCCTTATCTCCATATTACGCTTCTATCGTAACATCAACCTCATGTTGAGGATTCTTATAGGTCTGTTGATAGGAGCAGGTTTGGGACTCACTGTTCCTGGTCTTACCTTTGTATCTATTCTTGGTAAGCTCTTTGTGGGAGCACTCAAGGCTATAGCACCTATACTCGTTGCTCTGCTTGTGGCATCGTCTATAGCCAAGTCACGTGAGGGACTGGGCAAGAAGTTCCGCACTGTCATCATCCTCTATCTTTTCAGCACTCTGGTGGCAGCAGTGGTGGCTGTCTTAGCTTCGCGGATGTTCCCGCTTGTGTTGCAGTTGCCTGAAGCTTCAGCAGGTCAGGGCGGAGCCCCTGACAACATTGGTGACGTATTCCTCCAGATAGCCACCGACCTCATGAGCAACCCTATTGCTGCTATCACTTCGGCATCTTATCTCAGCATCCTCATGTGGTCCATCATCATGGGTTTTGCACTCAGGCGCAAGGCTTCTCCTGGCACTATTGATATCATCCATGAGTTGGCAAGCGTGATAACCCTCATTGTCCATTGGATTATACATTGCGCCCCTTTTGGTATTATGGGTTTGGTATATACCTCCGTCAGCGAGAGTGGCTTAGGCATCTTTACCACCTATGGCAAACTCGTTCTCTTGCTCGTAGGCTGTATGATGACCGTATCACTCATAGTCAACCCCGTTATTTCCAGTCTGCTCCTGCGTCGCAATATGTGGCCTACGCTGTGGCGTTGTCTCAAGGGTAGTGCTGTCAGTGCATTCTTTACACGTTCTTCAGCAGCCAACATCCCTGTAAACATGGCTCTCTGCGATCGCATGGGCTTGGATGAAGACTTCTATTCAGTCTCCATTCCTCTTGGTAGCACTATCAATATGGATGGTGCAGCCATTACTATCACTATCTTGACCTTGGCAACCTGTAACACTGTTGGCATAGATGTTTCTCTCGCCAGTGCTTTTGTGCTCAGCATCCTTGCCACCTTCGGCGCTTGTGGAGCATCAGGTGTGGCAGGTGGTTCGCTGTTGCTCGTCCCTATGGCATGCTCGCTGTTTGGCATCTCTCAGGATATTTCCATGCAGGTAGTGGCTGTGGGCTTCATCATCAGCGTGGTGCAAGACTCTGTTGAGACAGCCCTCAACTCCAGTGGCGATGTGTTCTTCACCGCTACGGCAGACTACTATAATCGTAAGAATTCGGAGAGAAAGGAAAGCTAAACAAAGCATTACATTCTACCTTATATATAATAAATGGGGCTATTTCAGTAGCCCCATTTCTTTTGCCTTATTGTTAAGCAGTTGCATCAGCGGTTCGCGCTCGTTCTGCACTATGCCGTCAAGCACGGCATCCTTCAGATACTGTTTCAGTTCGCCCACCTCTCTCGACGGTCTCAGGTTATATAGTTCCATAATCTCATTACCGTCTATCACTGGTTGCAGCAGACGTTTAAAGTCTCTCTGCTTCAGGTCTTCTATCTTCTCCCTCACCAGCGTGTAGTTGTCTCTGAACCTCTGCTTCCTTACCTGGTTCTTTGATGTGATGTCAGCCTCACATAGCACCATCAGGTCGTCAATGTCGTCGCCAGCGTCATTCACCAGTCTGCGCACCGCACTGTCTGTCACCTCGTTGTCGGCTATGGCTATAGGGCGCATGTGCAGTTCCACCATCTTCTGCACATATTTCATCTTATGGTCCATAGGCAGTTTCATTCTTTTGAATATGCCTGGCACCATCTTCGCACCTATATAATTATGTGAGTGGAATGTCCATCCCTGTTGGTTGTCCCATCGCTTTGATTTTGGTTTGCCTATATCGTGCATCAGTGCTGCCCATCTCAGCCATAAAGCCTTATCTTTTTCCCATTCCATCGTGGTTTTTGCCACGTTGTCCACCACTTCCAGTGTGTGGTAGAAGTTGTTCTTGTGCGCCTTGCCGTTGCGTTCCTCCACCATGTCCATGGCAGCCAGTTCAGGCATTATTATTGGTAGCAGTCCGCATCTCATCAGGTCCACAAATCCTCTTGATGGAGTCTTGGTCAGCAGTATCTTGTTTAGTTCCTCTATTATCCTTTCGCCTGATATTATCTTTATCCTCTCGGCATTACGCTCTAAGGCGTCAAATGTCTCATCCTCTATCTGAAAGTTCAGTCTGGTGGCAAACCTTATACATCTCAGCATTCTCAGAGGGTCGTCGGAGAATGTTATGTCTGGGTCGAGTGGGGTACGTATTATGCCGTCCCACAGGTCGTCCAGCCCGCCGAATGGGTCAACCAGTTCGCCGAATCTCTTTTTGTTCAGGCATATCGCCATAGCGTTGATGGTAAAGTCTCTGCGGTTTTGGTCATCCTCCAGGGTGCCATCCTCCACTATGGGTTTCCTTGAGTCGCGTTGGTAGCTCTCCCTTCTCGCTCCCACAAACTCCACCTCTGTACAAGTCTCAGGTGCCTGCAACTGTGAATTGTGAACTGTGCACTGTGAACTGATCTTCACCTGCGCCGTGCCGAAGTTCTTGAATATCGACAGGTAAGCCCTCTTGCCCAGTTTCTTCTTCAGCAGCTTAGCCACTGCAATGCCAGGACTCTTGTTCCCGTTATCGTTATCGTTAGCTTCGCTGACCCTCTTAATACTCCCTAAGCCTTCAGAGTTCCCCGCAGGGGCAACTTCACTCAAGGCTTTAAGGTCGTCTTTGCGAGCGTTCCCGTTATTAACCACTACACAGTCTATATCGTCTGACGGACGTTCGAGAAAAATGTCGCGAACGTATCCGCCCACGACATAGCATTCCAGTTGCAGTTCGTCTGCTGCCTCCGAAATCAGGTGAAATATGTCTTTGTCCAGTATTTGTGCGAGTTCCTCGTCAGTATATTCCGTCATCTTTATTCTTTTTTCTGCCAGTCAGGTATGGCTCCGCCTTCTCCGCTCACAGGCAGTTCCAGGTCTATCTCAGGCCTCTCGTGTTTCTTGGCTTCGTATGGCACCACTATGTCGTCATACTCTTCCACTTCCACCATTGCCACTCCTGCTGCCAGTATGCCGAGTCTGCGTGCAGCCTCATGCGACAGGTCTATTATCCTTCCCTTGGTGTGTGGTCCGCGGTCTATCACCGTCACCACCACCTCCTTGCCGTTGGCAGGGTTCTTCACCAGCAGTTTTGTGCCAAAGGGGTGTGTCTTGTGGGCGCATACCAGCGAGTCGTTGTTCAGTCTTATGCCACTGCTTGTCCTTGCGCCGTTGGCGCGTCGTGAGTAGTATGAGGCTTTGCCTCTCTGTTGTGCACAGGCGTCAGCAGCCATCATCAGCAGTGCCGTCATGACCACGCATAGCACTCCAGCCATTCGTTTATTTATAAACATTCTTAAGGTGGGTTTTGTTTATTGACAGTTGCAAAGATAGTCATTTTAGTTAAGATGAGCAATAATTAGGTCAACTTTTCTCCTTTTTCATTGTAAATAAGGTAAATAAGCGATTAAAATTTTGATAATAACCATATTTTTCGTAATTTTGCATTCGTAAATTGAGGTACTAGTACCTTTTGGCAAAACAGACAAAGAAAAAATAACAAGATAAATCCACAAAAACAACATGGCAGAAGCAAAAAAAATCAAGACAGCGCTCGTCAGTGTGTTCCATAAAGACGGACTTGAGGAGCTGTTGGCAAAACTTAATGCTGAGGGCGTTAAGTTCCTTTCCACTGGTGGCACACAGAAGTTCATCGAGTCTCTCGGCTACCAGTGTGAGGCTGTAGAGAATGTAACCACTTATCCATCCATCCTTGGTGGACGTGTCAAGACCCTCCACCCCAAAATCTTCGGAGGCATCCTCGGACGTCGTGAGCTTCAGGGCGACCTCGACCAGATGGCTAAGTATGAGATACCAGAGATCGACCTCGTTATCGTTGACCTCTATCCATTCGAGCAGACAGTGGCAAGTGGTGCTTCTGAGGCTGACATCATCGAGAAGATCGACATAGGTGGCATCTCTCTCATTCGTGCTGGTGCCAAGAACTTCAAGGACGTTGTTATCGTTCCTTCTAAGGCAGAATACAGCGTGCTTCTCGACATCCTTAATAAGAAGGGCGCACAGACCGATATCGAAGAGCGTCGCATGTTTGCTACTCGCGCCTTCGGTGTTTCCAGCCACTACGACACCGCAATCAACAAGTGGTTCCTCGGTTAATTTTCAATTGTCAATTATCAATTCTCAATTATCAATTCTCAATTATCAATTCTCAATTATCAATTCTCAATTATCAATTCTCAATTATCTAAATGGGATTCTTTTCTTTTGTACAAGAAATAGCAATGGACCTTGGCACAGCCAACACCATCATTATCCAGGGCGATAAGATAGTTGTTGACCAGCCATCCGTTGTAGCAATAGACCGCGACACCAACCAGATGATAGCTGTTGGTGAGCGTGCCAAGAGTATGTATGAGAAGACCAACGACCGCATCAAGACCGTGCGCCCTCTGCGTGATGGTGTCATAGCCGACTTCTCTGCTTGTGAGATGATGATGCGCGGACTCATCAAGATGGTTCGCTCTGGTCGCCACCTCTTCTCTCCATCCCTCCGCATGGTTATCGGTGTGCCATCAGGTTCTACCGAGGTTGAGCTTCGTGCTGTGCGCGACTCAGCTGAGCATGCCGATGGTCGTGATGTGTATCTTATCTTCGAGCCAATGGCAGCAGCCGTAGGCATCGGTATCGATGTTGAGGCACCTGAAGGCAACATGATAGTCGATATCGGTGGTGGCTCTACCGAGATTGCCGTAATCTCTCTCGGTGGCATTGTCTGCAACCAGTCTATCCGTGTAGCAGGCGACGAGATTACAGCCGACATTCAGGAGTATATGTCACGCCAGCATAATGTCAAGGTCAGCGAGCGTATGGCTGAGCGTGTTAAGATTAATGTTGGTTCAGCACTCCCTGAACTGCCTGAAGGCGAGGCACCTGAAGACTACGTCGTTCATGGTCCTAACCGCATCACAGCCCTCCCTATGGAGGTTACTATATGCTACCAGGAGATAGCTCACTGCATCGACAAGACGATAGCTAAGATTGAGAACTCCGTGCTTCAGGCACTCGAGAATACTCCTCCTGAGCTCTATGCCGACATCGTTAAGAATGGCATCTGGCTCACTGGCGGTGGTGCTTATCTGCGTGGTCTCGACAGTCGTCTTGAGGCTAAGATAGGCATTCCGTTCCACATTGCCGAGGAACCACTCCTCAGCGTAGCACGTGGTGCAGGCATAGCATTGAAGAATATCAACCGTTTCTCATTCCTTATGAGATAAGTGAATGCGTAACCTCCTTGAATTCATAAGCACATACTCTAACTGGTTTGTCTGCCTCATTCTCGAGGTGATAGGCCTTACATTCCTGTTTCAGCATAACAGTTATCAGAGTGCTGCGTGGACATCCACAGCCAATGCTGTTGCAGGTACGGTATATGCAGCAGAATCAGAGGTCAGGCATTACTTTCATCTTCAGACTCTCAACGAGCAGCTCACCATGCGCAATGCATACCTTGAGCATGAGGCACAGCAGCTCCGCGAAATACTTGACGAGCAGAAAGGGGACTCTACCTACAGAGCCCTTTCTGCTTCGTCGCTTTTAAAGGATTACAGGCTTATTCCTGCCAAGGTGGTGCAGAATAGTGTCGATGAAACCGACAATTTCATTACCATCAATAAGGGTAAGGCTGACGGCATACATCGTGATATGGGTGTCATAAGCGGCAAGGGCGTCGTGGGTATAGTGTATCTCGCTGGCGACCACTATTCAGTCGTCATCCCCGTCCTTTCATCCAAGTCCAACATCAGCTGTACCATACAGCATCGTGGCTATTTCGGTTATCTGCATTGGGATGGTGGTGCAAGCAACCTTGCCTACGTCGATGATGTTCCCCGTCATGCCCATTTCAGGCTCTACGACCGTGTGGTCACCTCAGGCTATTCATCAGTATTCCCTCCAGGCATAGGTGTGGGTAAGATTATCCATGTATTCAATTCTCCTGACGGACTGTCCTATCGTCTCCAGGTGCAGCTCAATACCGACTTTGCCAATCTGCGTGACGTCTGCGTAATCGACGATGCCCCAATGCGCGAGCGTCTCGACATACTCCATGCAGCCCAGGACTCCATAAAACAAAACAGCCAGTAAACTCGCTATGCTCGTACGAAACGGTGCTATGGCACCTACGAAACGCCCTACGGGCTACGAAAACGAAAACCCTTGCTCCGAACTTGTTCGCCTGAGCACCTACTGGAGCGCAAGAACCCCCGCTTTAGCGCGACTTGAACCCTTTGAACTCATTGAACCAGCGCTTTAGCGCGACTTGAACTCTTGAACCCTTTGAACCAGCGCTTCAGCGCGACTTGAACCCCTCTTGAACCAGCGCTTTAGCGCGACTTGAACCCTTTGAACCCCTCTTGAACTATCTCATTTACATAGTCACTCTCACCCTCTTGCAGGCGCTCATCTTCGGCCGCATTCACCTCTTTGGTGTGGCAACACCCCTTGTGTACATATACTTCGTGTTGCTCTTGCCCCGTAATGAGTCACGCATCACCTCCATGGTGCTCAGTTTCCTGCTCGGCATGGCTGTCGATATCTTCAGCAACACCCCCGGACTGGCAGCCTCCTCGCTCACCCTTCTTGCCTTCTTTCAGCCCTATGTGCTCAACCTTTATCTCAGGAAGGGAGATGAGGACACTTTCCGTCCCACGCTCCGCAGCATGGGATTCATACGCTATTTCAGCTACTCCTTTTTCCTTACGCTCGTCTATTGCTTCACCATATTCACACTCGAAGCCTTCACGCTCGCCCATTGGCTACATTGGTTGCTGAGCATACTCTCCAGTCTGGTGCTCACCCTTTTCATCATACTCGCAACAGAGAGCCTGCGTAACAAAAAGAAGTGAAAACTACCGACTATACAAACCGCAAATACATCATCGGTGCTATAACACTCGCTATAGTGCTCATATACATCGTGCGCCTTTTCACGCTCCAGATAATGAGCGACGATTTTCGAAAAAGTGCCGATTCCAACGCCTTTCTGAAGAAGATAGAGTTCCCTTCCAGGGGTCTTATCTACGACCGCAATGGCAAGCTCCTTGTCTATAATCAGCCAGCCTACGACATCATGGTGGTGATGAATGAGGCTCGCGACCATATCGACACCCTCGACCTCTGCCAGACCCTTGGCATCACCAAGGAGATGTTCATCAGTCGCATGAATGCCATCAAGGACCGCAACAAGAATCCGGGCTATTCACGCTACACCCAGCAGACCTTCATGACCCAGCTCGACGAGGAAGACTTCTCCGTCTTTCGTGAGAAGATGTTCCGCTTCCCTGGTTTCTACATACAGCGACGCGCCATCCGTCAGTATCAGTACCCCTATGCAGCCCATGTGCTGGGCGATGTCGCCGAGGTGTCACAGCGTGATATAGATGAGGATGACTACTATCTGCAGGGCGACTATATCGGCAAACTCGGTGTGGAGCGTTTCTATGAGAAGCAGCTCCGAGGCGAGAAGGGTATGCAGATACTCCTTCGCGATGCTCATGGCAGAATCAAGGGTCGCTATCAGAACGGCAAATACGACCGTCGCCCAGTGCCTGGCAAGAACCTCACCCTTGCCATCGACGTAGAGCTGCAGGCACTTGGCGAACGCCTCATGGAAGGCAAGATAGGTAGCATCGTGGCTATAGAGCCCTCCACAGGCGAGGTGCTCTGCATGGTTTCCTCGCCCACCTACGATCCTCGCATCATGACAGGCCGCAAGCGTGGCAAGAACCACCTTGCCCTTCAGCGTAATATATGGAAACCCCTGCTCAACCGTAGCATTATGGGACAGTACCCTCCAGGCTCCACCTTCAAGACCTCACAGGCGCTCACCTACCTTACTGAGGGCATCATCACCCCCACCACCCTCTTCCAGTGCCATCATGGCTTCTCCTTCCGCGGACTCCATGTGGGCTGTCACGGTCACGGTTCGCCCCTGGCACTTGTCGATGCCATCTCCACCTCATGCAACGGATTCTTCTGCTGGGGATTGTATTATATGATAGGCAACCGAGGCAAATATGGCAGTGTGGTCAATGCCATGAACCGCTGGCGCGACTATATGGTGTCTATGGGTTTCGGCTATAAGACGGGCATCGACCTGCCAGGCGAGAAGCGCGGACTCATACCTAACGGCGACTATTACGACCATGCCTATAAGGGTTCGTGGAACGGACTCACCGTCATCTCTATCTCCATAGGTCAGGGCGAGGTCAACCTCACCCCTCTGCAGATAGCCAACCTCGGAGCCACCATAGCCAATCGAGGCTATTATCATGTGCCCCATGTAGTGAAGAGGGTAGAGGGTGAGCCTCTCGACAGTGTCTATACCACCCGTCATTACACTATGGCATCACGTGAGGCATACGACTGGGTGGTAGCAGGCATGCGCAGTTCAGTGCTCAAAGGCACCTGTCATGCACTCCGCACCCTTCCCTTCGAGGTGTGTGGCAAGACAGGTACAGCCCAGAACCGAGGTCAGGACCACTCCGTATTCATGGGCTTCGCCCCAATGGACAACCCTAAGATAGCCATCGCCGTGTATGTGGAGAATGGTGGTTTCGGAGCCGAGTTTGCCGTACCTATCGGCGGTCTCCTTCTCGAGAAGTACCTCACAGGCAAACTCTCCCCTTGGTCGCAAAAGCGCGCTCGCGATTTCCAGAAGCGTCGCATCGCCTATGGCTCGCATAACAGGTAAAGGTTAAAGAGTTCAATAGTTCAAAAAAGGCTCGCACCGTGTTGGTGTGAGCCTTTCCTATCATATGATAATGTGGAGAGTTACATTAACTTTTCTCTATCCAGTTCTCTACCTGTACTTGCGGAATTCTACCTAAGTGCTTTATATTCTCTGTGACAACCACGAGATTGTTGACTATCGCTGTTGTTCCTATTAGCAAGTCGAAATCATCTATACGCAATCCCTGTTTTTCCAACAGATAGCGGTTATCTCCATATAACTCTAAAGAATCTGAGATTGGAAGAACCTCAAACATATCAGCAATGATGTTAACGTCACGTATTTGCTCTTTTTTCCTTTCACTCTTAGATGCACCATAATATAATTCTGCCAAAGTGATTTCAGATATACATACGCGCACATCATCCAAAGAACTCAAACGTTCAGCTATGTTATACCTACCTTTCAGCAGGTATATGCATATATTTGTATCAAGCAAATAGCCTTTCATCACAAATCCACCAGTTTTCTCGTTTCCCCCGATGTTCTTGCATCATAAATCTGCCTTATTTCCTCCTCAGCAGACAAACCGTTATTTCTCCATGCGCCCGACAAGGAGTTTATGCCCTCAGAGAAATTCTTTTTCTGCTTCGTCTCAGGCACTTTAAGTAACAATATCACCAACTGACGCTTCACCTCGTCATCAATTTCGCCCAAATGCATAGTATTATATATGCTATGTGCTCTCATTTCTGCCGTATTCATACTCATCTTATTCTTAGTTCTCGCCTGCAAATGTACAAACTTTTCTCGATACCTCCAAATAAAACTATGGTTGCAACTTCGCAATCTGGCTATCCAGCGCATTACTGACAAATGTATTGATAGATACGCCAGTCCG
>Ga0310691_10002295_pt1 | contig 25883 bp, 16 predicted proteins | sample 176DNAGHGlowgp2_FD_203887 | JGI IMG/M metagenome (GOLD analysis project Ga0310691, IMG submission 203887) | Sheep rumen microbial communities from Palmerston North, Manawatu-Wanganui, New Zealand - 1766 DNA GHGlow gp2 (v2) (version 2) | ecosystem: Host-associated > Mammals > Digestive system >...
AGATACATTGTAAACAAGTATATGTATAGAACGGATATATAATGAAACGATATCATTCCAATTGATAATACAAACAAAATATTAATAGTAAAAATATGAAAAGATTAATTGTAATTCTTTTAACAATGTCATCTATCATGGCATTTGCCCAGCAGTTGGATGGTTACAACTGCATTTATTTAAACTCTCATACAAATAACCAGTGGGGGCTTGATGACAGAATAAAGGCTTCTTTTGAAAAAAAAGGGTTTAAAGTCGTAACTTCTCGTACAGATATTCCTAATGCCCCGAATGAAAGACTGGCAACATTGGAGTTGACATACTCTTTTGAAATTAAATATGGCGGAACACCTTTCAATTTCAAATTAAAGAATATGATAGGTGAGCAAGTTTTTGAGGCAGAAGGAGTGGGTAACACAATGTCGGCCAAGGCAGATGCTAATCGTGCATGCAAAAGAGCATTAGGAAAGATGGAAAAAATGCCCTATAAGTTTGACCCCTCAAAAACCCCAAAACTGCCGACACCTAATACAGAGAAATCTTCTTGGACTGAAAGTCAAATACGCGAATATCTTTCTACATCAAGAATAGAAGATGTCGAGGGTATTTATAAAAACATTGGTGGTTCATATTTCCAGATAGCCATTTTAGCTGATCAAGGAAAGTATCTTGCAATCGTTATGGAAACGGATCAACCAAATTGGTTTGTTGGTAGCGTAAAAGCTATCATAGAAAAACTCAAAAGCAATTATTATAATACCTGCTATTTTGAAGATAACTATTCGAAAACAGAAACCATTTCTGAGTTAGACAAAAATGGTGTATTAAAGATTGGGAATCAATCATATATGAAATTGTTCCCTGTTCCTAAAGAATAGTGGTTATTTCACAAAATAAGAAAGGAAAATGACTATCTCCTCTTAACTATTACAACAGGATTAGTTAGATGTGGGCGTTCTTACAAGTAAAGAACGCCCACTCATTTTTAGAGGTGTTATTCAAAAAGAATATTCCAATATGGAACAACTTTATTGTGAATACCATCGGCAGTAACCTTGCGAACTAAACCGCCATCACCTTTGGCAACATTATTATCCCAATGCAATGGCTGCAAGTTATCCAAATCATCACTACCACCCTTAGCTTTAGGAATAATGTGGTCTATTTCCCAACCATATTCAGATTGCTTGCCATAATCGTTGAAACGAATAAGAGCATAACAATCATCAAAACGCCAAACACTTTTGTCCTTACCTGGAACTTCTTTTCCTTTTGCCCACACAAGTAGAGGCAAATCCTTAATCTTATTCATACGAAAGACATAATATTTAAAATATCAATGTTGTAGTTGTCAGCTACATTAGGAATGCACAAACGGCTTTTACTTCCAATCTGACCTACAAAACTAACACTAAGATGTTCATCTACACATATAATATGTTTAACTAAGCTGAACGATGCAAATATAGGGCAAAAAAAATGAAATGAGCAAATAATTCGTAAAAAAAACGTTTGCGGCATACAACCTACGAGATTTTTTACTATCTTTGTCCCCGACAACGAGCCATTGAAACAGGCTGGTGGCTCAGCGTCGGGAGTTCATTGACAAGCAAATCACGGCAGAATGAGGAAATGAGAACCGTTGCCAGTTCGTAACCCAGTTTTTTCTCAATCCTCGGAACTGCCTTTATTTACAAAAGGTTTGCGATTTCTTTCCAAAGTTACGACAATATTTTGTAACTTTGCGCCAAAGAAATCCTAAAAAATATGAAAATTGGTATTATTGTCGCGATGGACAAGGAGCTGAAGCAGCTCCAATCGCTCTTTACGGAAGGAAACGTACGCGTTGAGAAGTGCGGCATCGGAAAGGTGAACGCCGCTCTGGGAGCCCAACGCATGATTCAGGAGTTCCACCCAGACGTCATCATCTCGTCAGGCTGCGCCGGCGGCAACGGACCTGAGGTGAAGTTGCAGGACGTGGTCGTCAGTGCCGAACTCGCCTACCACGACGTTTACTGCGGCCGTGCCATCGACGACACGACCGTGTACGGCCAGGTGCAGGGACTGCCGGCCCGCTTTGTGCCCGACCCTGCCCTGCTGGAAAAAGCCGTACAGATCCCTTCGGTCCATCCCGGACTTATCGTCACCGGCGACTGGTTTGTCGATTCGCGCGAGAAGATGCGCGAAATCGTCAGCCATTTTCCCGACGCCAAAGCCGTCGATATGGAGTCTTGCGCCATTGCACAGGCCTGCTACATCCAGCACGTGCCCTTCATCTCGTTCCGCGTGGTGAGCGACAAACCGCTTGAGGACAGCGATGCCTCGCAGTATCACGACTTCTGGGACACGGTGGCCGAGCAGTCGTTCCACGTCACCCGCACCTTTGTCGAATCCATACTGCAATGAAGAAGATTCCAAGTTTCCAAGTCGATCACGAACGTCTGAAGCGTGGCGTGTACGTCAGTCGGCAGGATCGTGTCGGCGACGACGTCGTGACCACTTTCGATGTCCGCATGAAAGAGCCGAACCGTGAGCCTGCCCTGTCGCCGTCGGCCATCCACACCATCGAGCACCTCGCCGCCACCTTCCTGCGCAATCACCCCGTGTGGGCTGAGCGCGTCGTCTATTGGGGCCCGATGGGTTGCCTGACAGGCAACTACCTGCTGCTGCGCGGCGACCTCACGTCGGAGGACGTCCTGCCGCTTGTACGCGAAACTTTCGAGTTCATTGCGCAGTTCGAGGGTGAAGTGCCAGGACAGTCGCCCCACGACTGCGGCAACTACCTGCTCATGAACCTCCCGATGGCACGCTGGGAAGCCCGCAAATACCTCGACGAGGTGCTCAACGTGGCTACAGAGGAAAACCTGCACTATCCGGCATAGGACAGGCCCTGCCAACGGTCAACACACAGAAAATGTCCCCTGCGAGCGAGATGCTTGCAGGGGACATTTTCCGTTATTCTTTAGTCAGTCAGCCCCATAAACAGGGGAAGACTTCGCTCACTTCACCATCACGAAGCCGCCGTTGGTGTCCATGGTGATGGTCTGTTTGGCGGGATTCTTCACCTTGTAGGCTTCTTTGAGGACCGGATCCTGGTTTTTCAGGTTGTCGGTGTAGAGACGGACGGCGTCGCCTTTCTGGACAAAGCGGGAGAGGTCGAGCGTCAGTGTCTTCTTTGTCTTCTCGGCATTCACACCAGCAATGTACCAGGTCTGTCCGCTGCGGCGGGCGAGAACGACGTAGCGGCCTGGATAGCCGTCGATGAATCGGGTTTCGTCCCAGGTCGTAGGAACGGTGCGCATGAAGTCGATGCTCTCTTTCGGTGCACCGCCTTCGCTGACTGGGCGCAGGTTTTCGGGTGTGATGGCGAAGTTCTGGATGGCATTCTGGTAGAGAATGGCGGTAGCCAGTTCGAGGCAGTCGGTAGAGCGGCGCGTGGTGCCCCCTTCGTTGCCGCGTGCCAGATGGCGGTTGAGGAACGTGCCGCCCCACTCCATCGATCCGACAGCGTTGCGGATGAAGGGGTGCAGGCAGGCGTTGTAGGCTTCGTTGTCGCAGAACTCCTGTCCAAACACCATGTTCTCGCTGGCCAGCACAGCCTCACTGCCCACGTAGTTGGGGTACATGCGTTCCCAGCCGCGCGGCAGTGTGCAGCCGTGGAAGATGACCATCAGTCCGTAGTCGTCGGCATCGCTGAGCACCTGTTCGTAGAGGCGCATCGTCTCCTGTTTGTCACCTCCCCAGAAATCGACCTTGATGCCCTTCACGTCGAGGCTCTGCATCCAGCGCATCCATTCCTTGCGTTGGATGGGGTTGTCCATGCCGTTGATGGGCGACTGCACGATGTCGTTCCAGTAGCCGCTCGACGAGAACCAGAGGAAGACATCGACGCCCTGCTGATGAGCGTAGTCGATGAGTTCCTTCATGCGATCCTTGCCGATCTCCTTGTCCCAGTTGGCATCGATGAGGATGTAGGGGTAGTTCATCTGTCGGGCAAGGTCGATGAACGCCACTTGGTCGTCGTAGTTCATCGAGGCATCCTGCCAGACAATCCAGCTCCAAGTGCTCTTGCCGTACTTGTAGTCGCGGTTTGGCTTGTAGAGAGGCTTGACGTTGTCGAAGGGAGCTGTGGTCTCGACGATGGGCGCAAGGTCTTTGCCCACGGTGATGGTGCGCCAGGGCGTCGTTCCCATCAGAGCCATGGCGGGTTCGACGGTGCCGTTGCCGTTGTTCTCCTCGGCCATGGGGAAGGCGATGGTGTAGAGTCCGTTGCCTTGGTGTTCGCTCAGGTGCGATCCGCAGTAGTGGCTATCGACGCCTGTCTCGGAGATGAGCACCCACGCATCGGGCGTACGGAAGAGGCAAGGGAAGGTGTAGCCGTGGCCGTACTGCGAGGGTTCGGTCATGGGTTGGTCGCACTTATACACCTCTTCGTAGCTGGGTTTGGAGCGTTTCCAACCGATCATGGCGTCGCTCTGAGGCGTGAGGAAGGTGGTCGTGCCGTCGGGGAAGTCGAAGCCCGTGGCCTCGCTCATGATGCGTGCACAGCCCTGACGTCCCTGCGGGATGCCGTAGCGGAATGCGACGTCGTTGTTCGACACGCGGAAGGTGACCATGAAGCGCTGGCTGCGTTCGTTGCGCAGGCCGACGATGAGTCCGTTGGCCACGTAGTGTACGTGCGAGGTCTTCGCGCGGCTCAGGTCGTACTCCTGGTCGATTTTCACTTCTTCGGTGCCGAGCAGGGTGAGTCCGCTGCTCAGGTCGCCAAAGTCGGCTACGAAGCCGAGCGGCGAAGGTTCGAGCACGGCTTTTCCATCGTAACTGACGGCATAGGTGGCACGTCCGTCTTTCACTTCTACAGTCACTTTCAGCCGTCCGTCCGGACTGCTGACATCGGCCGTATAGGCCATGGCCTGCCAGCACGCCGCGAGCGTGAGGGCCATTGTCAGGATTGCTTTCTTCATATTGTACTTAAATGAGTTTTTGAGTTTTGAGTTTTAAGTTTTTAGGTTGACAAGCGAAAAAAATTAAACTTCAATCTTCAATCTTCAAAGTTAGGTGTGGCAAAGATAGGCATAAAATCTGAAAAAAGCACTTCCTCGGAGGGAATATTTCGGGCGTGAACAGCATTTTCCTCACGACGAGGCTTACTTCGGTAGCTGAACGAGGGATTGAAAACGCGATTATATAATGTACGCGCGTGCGAACTTCAGCTGCCGACGTGCCGTCCCTGCTTCCATCCACCTGCCGGCGCGGAGGAAACACGGCGGGTGCGCGGCGCGTTCTCGGAGCCTGTGCCGACAGAACTGGGACGAAGTGCGGATAGAACTGGGACGAAGTGCGGATGAAACTCAAAATATCATTGATATTTTCAAAAATACCATTGGTATTCTTACAAATTCCAGTGATATTTCTACAAATTTCAATGATATTTTGAGTTTTTTCCGCGCAATCGCCGACAAAGCTTTGGGGCGTAGTCGGGTTTACGCTGCGCTGGCGGCAACTTCACGGTTCACACCGCACGCTGACGTAGCATAGTCTTATCCACGGATTTCTGGAGTTGACAGGTGGCAAGTTGACAAGTTGACAAGTTGACAAGTTGACAAGTTGGAGCTTGAGGGGTGGAAAGTGTGGGCTTGAGTGGCTGCATGTTCATCGGTGATAGAGGCTGAGGGGGCAAAAAAAGGTTAATATGTTCTACAACATACTTCCGACAGACTTTTTTTTCACAAAAAAACACTTATTTTGCGACTGAATTGTGCAGACACACAACTTTCACACTTAATAACACCAAAATCATCATGAAAACTTACCAATCGAGAGAAATCAAAAACATTGCCCTGCTTGGCAATGACGGTGCGGGCAAGACTACTCTGACCGAAGCCTTGCTCTACGAAGCTGGTATCATCCAGCGCCGCGGTCGCATCACCATGAAGAATACCGTCAGCGACTACTTCCCCGTGGAGCAGGAGTACGGCTATTCGGTGTTCTCAACCGTCTTCCACACAGAATGGAACGGCAAGAAACTGAACTTTATTGACTGCCCTGGCTCGGACGACTTCGCCGGTGCCGCCATCACAGCCCTCCACGTGACCGACACGGCTGTCATCCTCATCAACGGCCAGTACGGACCCGAAGTGGCTACACAGAACCATTTCCGCTTGACCGAAAAGCTGCAGAAGCCCGTCATCTTCCTCGTCAACCAGCTCGACAGCGACAAGTGCGACTACCACCAGTCGATCGAACGCCTGCAGGAACTCTACGGACCGAAGGTCGTGCCCGTGCAGTATCCGCTGAACGAAGGTCCTGACTTCAACGCCATGATCGACGTACTGCTCATGAAGAAATACTCGTGGAAGCCCGAAGGCGGCGCACCCACCATCGAGGACATCCCCGCCAGCGAAATGGACAAGGCGATGGAGATGCACCGTGCACTCGTCGAAGCCGCAGCCGAGAACGACGAAACACTGATGGAGAAATTCTTCGAGAGCGAAAGCCTCACCGAGGACGAAATGCGCGAAGGCATCCGCAAGGGACTCGTCACACGCTCGATCTACCCCGTCTTCTGCGTCTGCGCCGTCAAGGACATGGGCGTACGCCGCATGATGGAATTCCTGGGCAACGTCGTGCCCTTCGTCGATGAAATGCCGATGGTCAAGAACGCAGCCGGCGAGGAAATCCCCGTCGATGCCAACGGACCCACAGCCCTCTACTTCTTCAAGACAGCCAGCGAGCCGCACATCGGCGACGTGCAATACTTCAAGGTGATGAGCGGCAAGGTGCACGAAGGCGACGACATGACCAACACCGACCGCGGCTCGAAGGAACGTCTGACCCAGCTCTACGTCTGCGCCGGACAGAACCGCACGAAGGTCGAAGAACTCGTGGCAGGCGACATCGGCTGCACCCTGAAGCTTAAGGACGTCCGCACGGGCAACACCCTCTGCGGCAAGGACTGCGACTGGCGCTTCGACTTCGTCAAATATCCCGACCCGAAGTACATCCGCTCCATCAAGGCCGAGAACGAAAGCGACTCGGAAAAGATGATGGCCGCCATCCAGAAGATGAGCCAGGAGGACCCGACGTGGGTACTCGAGCAATCGAAGGAACTGAGACAGACCCTCATCAAGGGTCAGGGCGAGTTCCACCTGCGCACCCTGAAGTGGCGTCTCGAAAACAATGCCAAGATCAAGGTCATTTTCGGCGAACCGAAGATTCCCTACCGCGAAACCATCACCAAAGCCGCACGCGCCGACTATCGTCACAAGAAGCAGTCGGGCGGTGCAGGTCAGTTCGGTGAAGTGCATCTGATTGTTGAGCCGTACGTTGAAGGCGAACCCGCAAAGTCCGTCTATAAGTTCGGCAACCAGGAATTCAAGATTACGCCCAAGAGCGAAGATGTCATCGACCTGGAATGGGGCGGCAAACTCGTGTTCATCAACTCCGTAGTCGGCGGTGCCATCGACGTAAGTTTCATGCCCGCCATCCTCAAGGGTGTGATGCAACGCATGGAACAAGGTCCTCTGACCGGCAGTTATGCCCGCGACGTGCGCGTCATCGTTTACGATGGTAAGATGCACCCTGTTGACTCCAAGGAAATCGCCTTCATCCTCGCCGGACGCCACGCCTTCGCCGAAGCCTTCAAGGAGGCCGGACCGAAGCTGCTCGAACCGATCTACGACGTCGAGGTGCTCACCCCGAGCGACCGCATGGGCGACGTGATGAGCGACCTGCAGGGACGCCGTGGCATGATCATGGGTTCCGAGAGCGAAGGCGGCTACGACAAACTCATCGCCAAGGTTCCGCTGAAGGAGCTCTCGAACTACTCGACCTCGCTCTCCAGCATCACCGGCGGACGTGCCTCCTTCACCATGAAGTTCTCCTCCTACGAACTCGTTCCGACCGACGTTCAGCAGAAACTCGTCAAGGAGTTCGAGGAACAGAACAAAGACGAAGAATAAGGCTCAGCGACACGTCTGTTGCGACTCAGTCGTAATCAGGCTATAGTTAACAAAACATCAACTAAAAAGTCGGCAAATGTTAAATTTGCCGATTTTTTTTGTTTAATTTATCAAAAAAACCTTTATTTTTTTGACATTTCCGATGCTTTATCGTTAATTTGCAGCAGCATTTAGTAACCTAAACCCAAGCACACGGCATGAATAAACGGACCATACTCATCCTCGCATTCATCATGGGACTGTCGTTCATCACACTGCTCATCATGCAGATGCGCTACGTGGACGAAATCCTGAATATGCGCCGTGGACATTTCGAGGAATCGGTGGGACGTGCCCTCACCAACGTGTCGCGTCAGCTCGAACTGGCCGAAACGGCACACTATCTGGAACAGGGCTCGGCAGCGGCAGAGGGCATCAGCACAGCCGCCGACACCATCTTCGTGACACAAGACTCGGCCATCATCCAGCGCACCAGCGTGGCACAGGCAAAGGACGGAAGCACCTTCCGCCTCACCTCGACCGAGGCCACCACACGTCTGGCCCCCAGCTACTTCACCAAGCGCAAGGGAATCACCCTGATGAACAAGTCGCGATCGCTGCAGGAAATCATGCGCGAGCGCTACGACTACCAGAAAGACCTGGTCGATGAAGTGGTCTATTCCATCCTCTACACCGCCAGCGACCGGCCGTTGCAGGAGCGCATCGACTTCCACGAACTGGACCAAATGCTCAAGTCTGAACTGACCAACAACGGCATCGACCTGCAGTATCACTTCCAGGTGCTGACCAACAACGGGCAGCTCGTCTTCCAGTGCTCCGACTACGACTCGGACGGCGAGCGCCACTCGTTCTCACAAACACTCTTTCGCAACGACCCCATCCAGAAGATGGGCGTGCTGAAAGTCCACTTCCCGCAGTTCGGAAAGTATGTCTATAGCTCGCTGGCCTTCACCATCCCTGCCGTCATCTTTACCATCATCCTCCTCGTCACCTTCGTCATCACGATGATACTCGTCTTCCGCCAAAAGAAACTCTCGGAAGTGAAGAACGACTTTATCAACAACATGACGCACGAGTTCAAGACCCCCATCTCCACCATCTCGCTTGCCTCGCAGATGCTGGGCGACGAAAGCGTGAACAAGTCGCCACAGATGCTCAAGCGACTGGCCAACACCATCAACGACGAGGCCAAGCGCCTGCGCTTCCAGGTCGAGAAAGTGCTGCAACTCAGCATGTACGAAAACCAGAAAGCCAACTTGCAGATGACGGAGGTGAACGTGAACGAACTCATCAGCGGCGTCGTACACACCTTCACGCTGAAGGTGGAGAAGAACGGAGGCAAAATCGTCACACACCTCAATGCCGAACACCCGAAGGTGCTGGTCGATGAGATGCACATCACAAACGTCGTCTTTAACCTGATGGACAACGCTGTGAAGTACCGCCGGCAGGACACGCAGCTCGAACTAACCGTCTCGACATGGAACGAACCCCACCAGCTCTGCATCTCGATTCAGGACAACGGCATCGGCATACGGCGTGACGACCTCAAGAAGATTTTCGAGAAATTCTACCGCGTCCACACCGGCAATGTCCACGATGTGAAAGGCTTCGGCCTCGGCTTGGCCTACGTCAAGAAAATCATCTCCGACCATCGCGGCACGGTGACTGCCGAGAGCGAACTGGGCATCGGCACGAAGTTCATCATCACCCTCCCCATCTATGGTGATGAAATGGAAAATTGAAAATTGAAAATGCTTAATGTTTAGAGTTTAGAGTTTAGCGCGCTATCTGACTCACCAGTACACTAAACAATAAACACTAAACTCTAAACACTAAACTCTAAACATTCAGTACACTAAGCACTAAACACTAAAACATTCAACTCTATGGAAGAAAAAATTGAAAATGTCAACATCCTGCTCTGCGAGGACGACGAGAACCTCGGTATGCTGCTCCGCGAATACCTTGAGGCCAAAGGCTACAACGCCGAACTCTGTGTCGATGGCGAAGAAGGTTTCGACACCTTCCGCAGCGGACACTTCGACCTGTGCATCCTCGATGTGATGATGCCCAAGATGGACGGATTCACGCTCGCAAAACGCATCCGCGAGATGAATCAGGAGATACCCTTCATCTTCCTCACCGCCAAGACACTCATCGAAGACGTGCGCGCCGGTTTCGAAATCGGTGCCGACGACTACATCACTAAGCCCTTCCGCATGGACGTCGTTGTCCTGCGCATCGAAGCCATCCTGCGCCGCGTGCGTGGCAAGGCCACCAAGAACGATGCCATCCGACCCATCGGCATCTTCATGTTCGACACCCAGAAGCAGACGCTCGTCGCTGGCAACAAGGTCAAGAAACTGACCACCAAGGAGGCCGAACTGCTCACCCTGCTGAGCAACAAGCCCAACGAGTTGCTGCCCCGCGACTTTGCACTCAAGAGCATCTGGATCGACGACAACTACTTCAACGCGCGGTCGATGGATGTCTATATCACCAAACTGCGCAAACACCTGAAGGACGACCCGAACGTCGAAATCCTCAACGTGCACGGCAAAGGGTATAAACTCGTGGTCAGCGAATTGCCCGCCTAAAAAAGCCTCCCCCCGACCCCCTCCGAGAGAGGGGGAGAGCTGAGCACATGTAGCATCGCCCTGCAACATGCTTTCGTTTCCAAACGATTACACGTTGCAGGGCGATGATTCTTTGGTACCCAACTCCCCCTCTCTCGGAGGGGGTCGGGGGGAGGCTTTAGGCTGTCGGGATAAGTCTCTTAGTCGTACCAAATACTGGTATCAACCATAGCTGCCTCCCAGTGTCCGTAGGTTTCGTACTGCGACGGTCCACGTCCATTGTCGCGACGGTCGTCGTCTTCGTTGTACACATTGTCGAGGTCGTACTCTTCTGCCTCGTAATTGTAGCGAACGGGTTTCATAGCAGTTCCTCCTTTCTTGATGAATGCCTCGCAGTGCGAAGCGGTTAAACAAAGTGTGACAATCTCTTTTCTGCGGTAAAGATAGACATAATTGGGGGAGCCTCCAAATTTTTGGCGCACATTTTTCAGCTTTCGGCCAAAGTCAGCTCTCCCACCAGCGGCCGACACATCATTTTGCGAACTGTAGTTGCGTCGTAGCCACGACCAAAGAGGTACATGAGTTTGGTGACGGCACATTCGACGGTCATGTCTCGACCGCCCACGACCCCTGCCTGCAAAAGCTGCTGTCCCGTGGCGTAGAGGTCCATCGCCACGCTGCCCTTCTGACACTGCGTGATGTTGACCACGACTTTTCCCTGCCGCGTCGCCTCGCGGATGGCACTGACGAGCCACTCGCGTCGGGGCGCATTGCCACTGCCGAAAGTGCGCAGCACGATGCCGCGAATGCCGGGCATACGGAAAATCTGCTCGATGATGTCCTGACGCAGCCCTGGAAACAGCGTGAGGGCCAGGACGGAGGTGTCGAGCCGGAAGTGCGGGGTGAAGGGCTGCGCAGGGTCAGGGCTTAGGATGGTGGCGGTGTCGTAGTTGAGATGGATGCCTGCGACAGCCAGCGGCGGGCAGTTGTACGAAGTGAAGGCGTTGAAATAGTCTGCATTACACTTCGTCACGCGGTTGCCTCGGTAAAGGTGGGCTTCGAAGCAGACCGTGACCTCTGGCACTCGTGGCCGACCTGCATCGTCGCAAGCTGCAGCCAGTTCAATCGCGTTGATCAGATTCTCCTTGCCATCCGTTCGCAACACACCGATGGGCAGCTGACTGCCCGTCAGGACCACAGGTTTGCCCAGGTTTTCCAACATGAACGACAGAGCCGAGGCGGTGTAGGCCATCGTGTCGGTTCCGTGCAGAATGACAAAGCCATCGAAGCGGTCGTAGCTTTCGGCGATGATGCGCACCAGCTGAGCCCACAGCTCGGGCTGCATGTCGCTCGAGTCGATGGGGGGATCGAACTGATAGCTCTGCAGGTCGTAGTCGAACTGGCGGAGTTCAGGCACATGTTTCGTCAAGTGCTCGAAATTAAAAGTTTCCAGCGCACCCGTCTCCGGATTGCGAATCATGCCGATGGTGCCGCCCGTATAAATCAACAGCACACGGCGACGAGGGGTAGAAAGAGTCGCTTTCATCTGACAAGAACGTTTTGTTATATAAAACTTTAGGTGCAAATATAGAGAATTTTTGTCATGAATACTAATTATTTATTCATTTTTATTTACCTTTGCCCTGTTTTCGCAAAATAGAAACGACTACTTTTTTTATTCACACTTAAACCAAACAAAAGAAAATGAAAAGGGAACTCATGATACTGGTGGCCTCGCTGCTCCTTGTCAGCGCTCAGGCCCAGGACTTCCAAGTACGCCACGAAATTGCCGTCAGCTATGGTGCTGCACCTATCACGATGTGGGGCAATGCTTTCTCCGACATCGCTCATTCTCTGGTCGGCACTACCTACGACAACGACGTTCACATCGGTCCAATCTCGGCTGAATACTTCTATCATCTCGACGAAGTGCCGCGCCTCGGCGTGGGTGGTTCGTTCACCTACGTGAACCACGCCCAGGACATCATCGTCAGCGGCAGCAAGACGGGCGACCGCACTCGCAGCTACCTCACACTGATGCCGATGGTGAAATACAACTATGTTGACACGCGTAACTTCGGTATGTACCTGAAAGGTGGCGTGGGCCTCACTCTCGGTTTCGACAAAGAAAACCTCGATGGCAAGCCAACCGACTCCGAGACCAAGGCACGGTTCAACTTCCAACTGACTCTCTTGGGACTGGAGGCCGGCAGTCAGCACCTGCGCGGCTATGTCGAACTGGGTGTCGGCGAACAGGGTGTCATGCTGGCTGGTGTGCGCTACCGCTTCTGACCGAGCACTCGACGAACGACATTTAACCACGAAAACCACGAATTACACGAATAAGAGCAGTTCATATTCGTGTAATTCGTGGTTTTTGTGGTTTACAGTTATTGACAGTGCCGCAGGAAATCGCACTCGATGATGCGAAGTTCGTGGCGCACCTTGTCACCGTCCTTCGCCTTGTAAAGGTCAAGTTCGTTGGCTACAGGTTGCGCCAGTTCGGTCACTTGCCCAAAGGCATCGCTGTCTGTCGAGGCACCACGCAGCCTTACGGTGATGCTGCGCGTGGGATGATTGGGCAGAAGACTTAAAGTGACATAGCCCAACGACATCGGTGTGTTGCCCGACCATAGGAGGGTGTTGTCGTCAGCCAGCACCTCGATGGGATAGCTGCGACGACGCCAGCCCGTGAGTTTCATGCTGATTTCATCTACGCTTTCGGCCTTGTCAAAACAGAAAGTCATCCATGCCGTCGAGAGCCGTCCGTCGTTTTTCCATTCGGTTTCTTCATCGTCGTCGCAGGCGTTCTGGGCCTCGGCGGCGTTGACACCTGCATTGACGGAAGCGGGAAGGATGGCAAGGTTCTGGGCAGACGAGCCTGCCAGACTAACAGGGGTAGCAGGATCAGAACTGCTAACTGTGCTATAGCTGCGAGCAGTGCTAAGCTCTTTACTCTCCAGCACCAGCGTTGCGACAGGCAAACCCTCAGCCTGGGCCATGATGCAGATGGTGCCAGACTGTGTCGTACTACGCAGCAAGGCACGGTTGACGCCACATTCCACGGGCAGCTGCAGCGAACCGACATAATTATCGGGACGACCGGCCGCAATGCCTCCGCACCACTCCGCCGGACCGTCAACCGTGAAGCTGACCATGCGATGGTCCAGCGGACAACGACGGCCTTCGCTGTCCACGACTTCAAACTCCAGCAATGCCATATCCCGGCCATCGGCTACCCATCCTCCCTCAGCCGTCTTTGCAGAAAGGCGAAGCGAGGCAGGCTCACCGATAGTGCGCAACTCATAGCGGCAAACTTCCTTCCCCGCATGATAGCCAAGCGCCGTGAGTGTGCCAGGTTGGTACGCCACGCTGTCGGCGACGAAAAGAAAATGGTATTCACGCCGCGCGATGGGCAGAGGCTGTCCGTTCAGCAGCAGTCGCACGCTGTCGGTGTTGCTGACGATGTAGATGGGTTTCACCGTTCCGGCAGGGTAGTTCCAATGTCCCATGACGTAGATGGCAGGCACTTCGGGTTCCACCCATCCGTTCCACATGACTTGATGTGCATAAAACGAATCCTTCGGCAATCGCATGGCATCCACCACCCCACTCGTCCGATAGTTCGACTCTCCGCGACAATGGGTATTGGTGTCGCTGAAGATGATTTTCACACCTCCGCTGCTCACACGCCGTCCCGTGCCTGGCCGCACCTGCCAATAGTCGTACCAACGGCGTACATGCTCGATGGCCAGCTGGTCCTGATTGTGATTGTAGGCAAGAGCGGGTTCATTGCGATACAGCGGCCCGTCGCCACTCTGATGGTAGGGCCACGACCAGTTGTCCCAGTAGCGCCGAAGACCTTCGTCGCGGCAATACTCCATGGCCCACACGGGCTTTCCTGCGCTCTTGTTGATGTAGAGCATCTCGCCACCATACTCTGCACAGCTGTTCTTTCCCAACATCTCGCGACAGCCGATGGCACGTCCGCCATGCGGGTCGAACTCGTCGCGCAGGGCTTTCATCTCCTGCATGTGCGGCTCGCTGATGCCCTTGTTTCCGCATTCGTAGAAGATGATGGAGGGGTTGTTGCGATAATAGACGATGGCATCGCGCATCACCTCAACGCGCTGTTTCCACTGACGTCCTTCGACATCCTTCTCGGCATCGCCTGCCGGCATCGCCTGGAGAAGTCCGACGCGATCGCACGACGCTACGTCCTGCGGCGAAGGCATCGTGTGCATCCATCGGACGAGATTACCACCGCACTCCGTCATCAGACGGTTGGAATAGTCGCTGAGCCAAGTGGGCACATCGACGCCCACGCCAGGCCACTCGTTCGTGGTGCGTTGTGCAAAGCCGTGTACCATCAACAGACGATCGTTCAGACGGATTGTGCCTTCGCCAAAGTAGGTCTTGCGGAATCCCGTAAGGGTCGTCAGGCTATCGACCATCTCTCCTTCGACCATCAGCTTTGTGCCGACGGCGTAAAGGTTGGGCTCGCGCCATGCCCAGAACTTCAGAGGCAGGCGCAGCCGTGTCGTGAGCACCTTGGTTGTGTTCGCTGCGACGACGTCGCTGCCTACAGGGAAGGTGTGATTACCCGCGCCTTGGGCTTCACTGAGCACGGCATGCAGGGCCACATTCCTCGGCTTCTTGCTGTCGTTCCGCACCTGCGACTCCACGACCACAGTGGCCTCGCCCTTTTCCATGTCAAAATCTTCGGCATAGACATAGACGCCCGTCGTTCCGAACGAACTGTAGAGCGGCAGCGTCTGATAGACATCGCCAAGGACATGCAGCCGCACACGTCGCCACAGTCCGCCATAGTTGGCATTAAAGTTCTTGTTGTTCCACTGGAAGGTCGTGCCTGTGGCTTGCTCGCGATAGTCCCAATGGTTGTCGGTCAGCACTTCGAGGCGGTTCTCACCTTTATATATTATATAAGGTGTAAGGTCGAAGCCGAAGGCAGTGATTCCATTCTCATGCAGCCCAAGCAGATGACCGTTGAGCCACACACGCGCTGCCTGCCGCACACCCTCGAACTCAATCAGCACCCGCTTTCCACGCGCCTCACGTGGCAGCCGGAAGGTCTTGACATAGCGCACGGTGTCGGTGGGCAGGTCGGCGATGCTGACCGCAAAGGCCGAACGTTCGTTCCAGGCACGGGGCAACGTCACGTCTGTCACGACGGAATCGCGACAGACATAACTCCAGCCTTCATCGAAGGGAATGGTGAGCCTCCCACCCTGCCCCCTTCCGAGGAGGGGGAGCAGCCATACAGCTATAAGAAAAATGATTTTCATTTTACACTCATCACTCTTCACTTTTCACTTATCACTCTTCACTTTTCACTTTTTAACCTTTCGGCCTTCGACGATGTAAAGTCCGCGTGGCAGCGACTCCCAATCCATGTCCAGCCGACGTCCGTCGAGCGTGTAGATGGCGTCGGTACCGGCTTCTGCATTCAGTTCGCTGATGCCTGTCGGAACAGACTTCACCATCAGAATGCCCTCGCTGGCCAGACGGCTGTAGTCCCACTCCAGACCTTCGGCAGGACGTTCAGGAATGAAGGTCGGTGTGCCGTTCAGGGTGATGGTGCCCTCACCCGTAAACAGTTTGTATTCCACATCGGTACTCCATTCGCCGCTCTTCCGTTCAATGTCGAATATCGGGTCGTTGAGCGTAATCCGACCAGCCACATTGAAGGCATCGGTCTTGGCCTGATAGCCAGTGGCACGAACGTGCATCGTGCTGCCGCTACTCATGGTGAGGGTTCCGGTGAGGGTCAGCGTGCCTACCACGCTGCCAGTCGATTTGCCTGCACCCAGCGTGCCACCTCTCTGGACGGTGACCGAAGCCACGGTACCCGTACCACACAGCATGGCTCCATTGTTGACGGTGATGGCTCCCGTGGTGGTAGCTGAACCGGCACGATTGGCCTGAACGATGCCTTCATAGATATTGATGGGAGCTGTGCTCGCACCGGTGAGGGTCAGTGTGCCTTCGCCGTATTTATTGAGGATAGCACTGCCGTTGATGATGCCGGCAAAAGTGGTGTTCGTGCCCAGATAGCCCACATTCCATGTGCTGCGAGCCAGTTGGGCGTCGGCCGCTGTCGAACTGAGCGCACCAATCTTGTGGGTGTAGGTCACTTCGTCGGCACTACCCGCCTTGACTCCGACGGCATAGACACCGGCGCCGAGTTCGAGCGTGGCTTTCGACATGTCGGTAGCTGCGACGAGACGCAACTGACCGCTCGTCGGGTTGAACGTACCTTCGAACTGTGAGAGATTGGTCGAGAAGTCGCCGCGAACGTAGGGGAACGAGATCTTCACCGTACCCTCGCCCAGCCATGCTCCCTGCACGGCACAGCGCTGGCCACCCACGATGGTGAGCGTCCGGCTACGGTTGACCGTGATGCGGTTGCGCAGCGTCGGCACCTCTCGGGTCGAGTTGTTGTCGAAAATCTTCAGGGTCGAGTTGCCCGTGACGGTGAGGTCCGACGTGGCGGTGCCGAAGGTCGTGTTCCACGTACCCATCGCCAGCGTTCCGGCTTGCAGAACGGTCGCTTTCCACGAGTTGGCACCGGCGTATGTGATGTTCAACTGACCGCTACCCGTCTTGACAAGCGTACCATTCGAGCCGACGACCTGTCCCTTCAGGGCCGTCACACCGCTGTTCACCTGGATGGTTGCCTCGTCGGTGAGGGTGAGGGCGCGGTTGGTCGCTGTGTTGGCATTGTTGATAATGAGCGTAGCCTTTCCGATTTGCCAGTTCTGGGCAGCTGCCGACGCTGCACCGAGGCTGCTGGACAGCCCAGCCTCCGCCAGTTCGTTCACTGTCACTGTTCCGCTGTTGATGATGGTGCGACCGGTGTAGGTGTTGTTGACCGTGCTCAGCACGAGTTTGCCGCTTCCGTTCATCACCAGGTCACCCGTGCCGCTCAGTCCTCCTTCGCCCTGCACGGTGATGGTCTTCTTCGTCTGTTCAAACGTAATGCCGCCGATGGGCAGTTGCTCGTCGAGCTGTATCGTGTTCTTCACCGCATCGTCGCCCACTGTCACGTGGTCGCCTGCCACAAATTCGGTAGCCAGGCCGTCGAGCAGGAAGTTCGGCGTCTGATAGTCCCACATACTGCTCTCGGCACCAGTCCAGCGCACGAACTCCGAAGCCTCGCGCTGCTCATTGACCACCAGCCACAGGGCATTTTCTTCGTCAACTATCTTGAAGGAAAGTCCCTTCAGTCCGCGCACACTCACCTTCGAGAGGTCGATGGCTTCAGCTCCGTCGGCAGGCTGATAGCTGAGCAGCTTGTAGCGGCCGGCAGGGAGTTGCTCTTCGTCGGGTACGATGGTGAAGATGAGCTGACCGTCGCCCGTGATGTTCACTTCGCCCTCGACTGCCACACAGTCGCTCTGTCCTTGACTGACGTCGATGTCTGCCTCGACAAACAGGCGACGATCGACCGTCAGTCCCTGTTTCAGGGTGAGGATGCCGATGGGCTGAGCCTCCGTTCCAGGCATGAGGCGGCAACCTTCGTAGTTGAGCGCTCCTTCGAGCACGAGCTTTCCTTGCACAACGGCATTGCCGGCCAGTGTGCCGCGAGCACGCAGGTGGACGTCGCCCTTGATGTCCTGAGCCTCGAGCGTGCCTTCCGAAATATATGTACCGCCCGTGTGGTTCAGCGGAACATTCACCACGAAGCGTCCCTGCTGACTCTTCCACAACTGGCCGTCGCCTTCAATGCTTCCTTCGCCACTGATCGTCACGCGCTGTCCCTTCACCGGCATAGCATAGACGACGGAAGGACGCACGGCGGATGCGAGGTTGCAGACGGAGTTGGAATTCAGGTCGAACAGCACACTCTGTCCGTCGGCATAGGGAGCAGCCGCCGAACGTTCGTAGTTCAGGAACCCATTGTCCCATGTCGTAGCCGACGGACCGTACACCCCATCCGTCACCATGCAGGGCGGCAGTTGAGGCCGTGGCATGTCGTAACCCAGGTAGAAGCCTGGATTGGGACTCTGGTAATAGCCTTTGGTCGTGCAGTCGCCGCGGTAGTGCGGGTCTTCCTGCAGACAGTAGATGTTGTCGATGTCGGTTGCATAGTCGGTTGTAAAGCCTACGATGCCAACATTCACATTATTCTCTTTGTGCAGCAAAATCAGTTCCTCGCGCCAGTCGCCTATGATGTCGCCCCAGAAAGCTGCACGCTTGGCATATACTGTCGTGTAACGCCAGTTGCTTTCACGGGCTATTTGAATGAGACGTCCTGTTTTCATGTCCTCAACATACACGTTGTAGTGGCTGTCAGACGTTCCTACGTTCTCACGGTCTAAATCACCATCCCACCAGATGCCTTCGCAGGGATATCGGGATTCAAGTTCGGGGATCAGGTTGCCCTGCGCGTCATATACACCTCCCATTGTTGACCACATTTCCCAGCCCAAATGGTTGGAGTCGATATCCATGCATTCACCACGTCCCACGTCGCCGACTTCGGCAAGATACCATTTCTTGATGGCTTCGCCTGTGCCTGCGTCATATAATATCTGACCCAGCATGTCACTCGCATTCTGTTGAATGGCAAAACACTCTAATCCTGGGCGTTCGGGGTCTATGTCAGATAAGCGGAAACGGTCACCGTGAGCAATGTTGGCGCTCATGACCATACCACCTTTTGGACTCCATCCATAGCCTCCTGGAATCAGTTCGTCGATGCCGTCGCCATCTACATCACACACACGTACCATGTGGAATTGTGAGGCAGAAGGGTTGCGACCGTAGGCACTGAATGTCGATTTGTGATGCCAGTTGCTCGCCGTACCATTTGTCCAGTCGAACGCAAATTCAAATAGATAATAGTGATGCGACCCGTCACGCTCCAGACGGTCTTTTACCTCAATGCCCAACGAAGGGTGAATGCCGTCGAAATAGCAGATGGCGAACTGGCCACACAGCGAAGCATATTCCAGCCAGTCGTTGTCACCCTTATAGTCCTGACGATTGTCGCGACCGTATCGGTCCACACCGTCACGCACCTGTGCATAGTCCAACTCTGCTGTTATACGCTCAGCACCGGTCATTCCATCAACGATTGACACATAGAAAGGCGGATTGCGAAGGTTCTGCGTCGAATAGTCGATGATGCCGTCGCCGTCGGTGTCGCCTGTCGTCTTTCCGTACACATACGTGCCCCACGTGTTGTGCGTTGCATCCCAAAAACGAGTTCCGTCGCTACTCTTGACAATCACCTCGGCACGACCGTCGCAGTCGATGTCATACGCCAGCACCATGTCGTCCTGCCCCTGGTCAATCGCCACGTTCGGCCCCATGTCAATCGTCCACAGCAGCGTGCCGTCACGATGGTAGGCTTGCACCTTGTGACTGCGCGTCGAAATGCCCACCGTCGATTTACGGTCTATTACATAGTCCATTTCACCGTCGCCATCCAAGTCGGCAGGCCAGACAAATGAGGTCGTGTAGTCGCTCGGACTTAGAGGAAAGTCTGGAAAGAGGATGTCGACAAACATATTGCGCATGTCGAACGACTTGACGGTGAACGCTGCACTTGGCTCCGACTCTCGGCCGTCCACAACCGTCGTCACCGTCACCTTTGCGCCGGCAGGCACCGTCGCTGTCGTCGTCTGCCAGTTGGTGTTCGAGAGCGGCGAGGCGTTCTTTCGCTGACCGTTCACATACACATTGTACTTCACGTCTTCAGGCTCCTGGGCCAGCCGACGCCATGTCACCAAAGCATTGGACCCGTTCTGAGCCACCACCACGCCGCGTCCCAGCCGTTGCTGGATGCGTTGTGCCGACATCGTCGCTGGCAGCAGCGCCAGCATGACGAGCAAGAGGATGTTCTTTGTTTTCATTGTTCTTTATTAGGTATTATTATTCGCGTCATTCGTGAAATTCGAGGTAAAAACCTCCACCTGTCATTCGCGTCATTCGCAGTCAAAAACCTGCGTGGTTTTCGGTTGCAAAGTTAGTGCATCCTGACAAAACAGACTTAAAATCTGGTTGCAGAAAATAATAAAATCGTTGCAAAAGCACCGAAAACAGGGCATTTCCGCGAACAAAGCCCTTAAACCTGTTGACAGAATAACGACTGAAAGAAATTGGGATAAATTATGATTTAAGTATCGAAAGTTGTGATTCCGTGTGTATCCATTTTTATACCATGAATTGGATGAATTACATGAATCAGAGTCATCATTTTAACTTTCGACCTTTAACTTTTACTTAGCGATGGTGGCAACCATGAATGGTGGATGCTCCGCATCTATACCTCGCCAGCAGACAATAAAGCCGTAAGGCTTCCCTATTCATGGTTGCCCTCATCGCTTCGCAGAATAAAATTTATGCCATTCATGCTATTCATGGTATAAAAAACAACTTCCGGAAGTTGAATAACAGGTTTATGACGGACAGAACACGATGTCGCCCTCAGCGGTAATCCTTCGGTGCCACACCGAAGCGTTCCTTGAAGCAACGGGTGAAATAGCTGGCGTAGGCAAAGCCGACGAGGTCTGCCACCTCGTTGACCGAACGGTCGGTCGTGCGCAAAAGTTCGGCAGCACGGTCCAGACGCAGGTTGCGCAGAAAGTCGGTGGGAGTCTGACCACAGGCCTGGCGCAGACGCCGATACAGTGCCGCACGACTCATGCACAAGTCGCCTGCCAAGGCATCGACACCATAGTCGGGGTCGCTCAAGTGGGCAAGGACAGCCGCCTCGGCCTTGGTCAGCAGTTCGCGGTCGGCCACCGGCAACGACTCCTCTTCCTCCTCCGATGCTTCTTCGACAGCCGAAGCGTCCGCCACCTTTCGCCTATAAATATAATAAGGTATGCCGACAGCCGGAACGAGCAGCAGGAGCCAGAGCCACCAAAGCGACGGCGAACTGGAGTCGGGCGTGGGCTGAGGGACATCGACGGCTGTGAGCTGCCCAGTCCGCAGGTCGTAGGTGCTGGCGTTGCCCAGTCCGTCGGTCAGCCAGAGCAGCGAATCGGCCCGCAGTTCGACCGAACGCAGATTGTTGCCAGCCGTGAGCACCTCGGCACTGTCGCCGCGCAGCCGGCACAGTCCCATCTCGCGACTGATGAAATAGACCGTGCCGTCGGGCGCAGCCACGACATCGCGCACACGTCCTGTCTCGAAAGGCAGTCGGTGCAGCGAATCGGTGGGCAGTTCGTAGCGATAGAGCGAATGGAACGTAGCAAGATAGTAGGTACTGTCCGCTGCCTCGGCATAGGCTATGAGAAGCGAATCGCGGCGGGCGGCATGGTGCAAAAGCGCCTCACGCAGCGCACGACTCATGTCGATGTCGGGCTCGGCCACGGTCTGTCCACGGCGCACCATCAGACGTTCGTCGATCGAGGTCGTTGCCACGATGCAGTGGCGCAGGGAGTCGTAGTTCAGTTCGGTGATATAGTCGTCGCGGTCCCACGGCAGCGGTTCAAACTCGCGGGCTCTCCGTGGCAGCCGGCACAGGCCGCCGTTCCAGAGCGAGAGCCACAGCGTGCCGCTGGCATCGAAGGTCAGAGCCACGACGCTGCGACGCTTGCCCTGCCACGAGAGCTCGAAGCGGCGCACCACGCTGTCGGTCTGCGACTCCACCTCGAGCAGGATGTTGCGATAGGCCACCCACATCCGTCCTTCACGCCCTTCCAACATGCAGTTCAGGCGCATGTCGCCCAGTTCCTGGGGCAGGAGCGGACGCACGTTTCGCTGTTGTTTCCCGACGACATAGGCTCCTTTCTTCGTGCCGAACCAGATTTCGCCCTGCGCACGGCATTCAGCCAGACAGGTCACGTCGTTGCTGCCCAGCAGGTCGGGATGTTCGCGGTCGCTGCGAAAGGCCTCCATCGAGTGTCCGTCGTCGCGGCACAGTCCCCCACCCGTCGTGCCATACCACCAGCAGCCCTCGCTGTCCTGCAGCGAGCAGTTGACGTTGGCCATGTGCGGCTGCTGAGCCGACAGGGTCACGGGGAGGAGGGAGAGGATGAGGACGAGGAAAAACATGGGTATCAACTGAACGATTTATTTCTTACCACGAATGACGGATGCGTACTAAACCACGAATGACACGAAAGAAACTTAAAATTAAAAATTAATAATTAAAAATTAAAAGCCTGCCGGTCCGAACTCCCCTCCTTGGGAGAGGGGGCGGGGGAGATAAAACTAAACCACGAATGACACGAATGACACGAATACATGAATGATACGGATGTCGGATATATGAAGGCGCAGCCTATTCGTGTCATTCGTGCCATTCGTGGTTAAAAAATGATCCCAGTTCTCTGAAAGCATGGTTCGTGGTTCACTTGACGAGTACCTTCCGTGCGACGACCGTGCCGTCGGCAGCAGTACGGCGCTCGATGAACAGCCCTCGGCTGGGACGTTGAGGCAGCTCCCGACCCTGCAAGTCGTAAGCCTTCCCCTGTCCTTCTCCGAGAGAGGGGGTGTCGATTATCACTTTTAATTCTTCACTTTTCACTTCATCGATGCCTGTGGCAGTCGGTTCGTCCAGTTCGGCAAAGGTGAAGATCATGTCGGCGCGGGTCAACGTGCCGCTGCCCCACAGCCAGTCGTTGGCAAACACGCGGGCACGAATCTGCTGATTGCTGTTCGCCGGACTGTTGATGCGGTAGAACGAGAGGGCTGTGCCACGTCCCGACTGCGACGGACGTTCGTCGCCGACATACGTGATGGTGAGCACGCCAGGACTGGTCTGCGAACCGATGCGGTCGCCGTCGCTGAACGTCTGGTTGCGCGGTGCGAGGTAGCGACCCGTGGCGACGTGCTGCAGGGTGTAGCCACCCTCCACCTCGGCGATGCGCCAGTAGAGCGAGGCGTCCTCCCAGTCGTAGTTAAACTCCTCGGCACCCAGACGTCCGTCGTCGAGCAGTTTCAGGTACTTCGGTGTGCCGTTGATGTTGGCCGACGAATTATAGCTGACCGTGGCATAGTTGAGGATGCGGTAGAGCTTGCCCTCGGCAGGCACAAACGTCGTCTGCCCTGCCTCCGTACCTCCGCCCGGAAGCATGAACTCGTCGTTCACACGCACCACTGCCGAATAGGGCGACTCGCCCTCGGTGCAGATGTTCTTCAGGCGGAAATAGTAGAGGCGGCCCTCCTCCAGACCCGACAGGCGCGTGGTCAGAATGTCCTTCGCCACACGTTTCACCTCCGTATAGTTCACGCCGTCGGTCGACATCTCGACCACCACCTCGACGGCAGTGGGTTCGAGGTTCTCCCAGCGCAGCCGCACCTGCGTGCTGCTGACCACCGTCAGCGTGACATTCGTCGGATACATCAGTCCCTCCAGCGCCTCGGTCTGGCCGTTGGCGTAGTTTTCGATGTTCATATATCCGTTGCCGAAGCTGAAAGCCGTCGCATCGTCCTTCTGTGGATTCAGCCCATTCGCCGTCTCCCACTCGTCGGGCATGCCGTCGTGGTCCGAATCGACGATGGACACACCGCCCTCGTGCTTGCCGATGCCGCCCACATCGTCCTCGTTGGCGATGAAGGCACCGCGCGTTCCGAGCGAAGTCAGGTGGTCGATGTAGCGGCGCTCGTGCAGGTCGCGCATACGGCTCACACCCGCCTGCTCCACCACGTCGGCGTATGCCTGCTCGGCTGTGAGCAACGTCATCGGGTGTGTGGTCACGAAATTCTTCGTGGCCATCGGCGTCGCACTGTTATGGTCGGTGATGAGCTGTCCGTTGAGCCGTCCGTCGCAGTTGCCGTCGAACCAGTTGCCCGCGCTGTACAGGTGGTCGGTCGCCGTCCAGTCGTCGAAATACTTCTGCGAACCGTTCGGACCCGCGATGAAGTAGTTGTTCATCACGTCCTGGTAGTTGTCGGCAGCCGAATGCCCACCGATGATGCCCATGCCGAAGTTATAGACCACGTTGTTGTAGTATTGCAAGTAGCACTTCATCTTCGGATTGCGGCTCTTGTTGTTGATCCACAGGCAGTGGGCGATGGTCCAGTTGCGCGTGCCGTCGGTGATGGCGCCGAAGCGTTGGGGCTCGATGCCCTCGGCGATGATGCAGTGCTGCCAGGTGATGTTCGACGCATTCGTGATGTGCACGTTGTCCCACGGGCCCCAAGCCACGGTGCAGTGGTCCATGATCAGGTTCTGACACTCGTCGAGCGTGAGCGTACACTTGCTCGAGTTCACACTCTTACCGCCATACATACGGATGTAGCGTATGATGACATTCTTGGCTTTCGACGCAATGACGCGACCGCCATAGATGGCAATGCCCTCGCCGGGAGCCGTCTGTCCCGCAATGGTCACATTGCTGCTGATAGTAATCGACGCACCCGTGATATCAATCACGCCGCCCACGTCGAACACCACGTAGCGGTTCGGCTGACTCACGGCATCGGCAAGCGACCCCGCCCCCGACTTGTTGAGGTTCGTCACATGATAGACCGTGCCGCCACGTCCACCCGTGGCATAGGCCGCATAGCCCTCGGCACCAGGGAACGCCAAGGTCTGGGCCACAGTTTGCTGACAGGGCAGGCACACCATCAGCAGTGCCAACCCGGAGATTTGAATGTAGTTAGTCGGTTTCATACAGATAAAGAAGTGTGACGTCTTCAAAAGAGACATATACTATAAAGTTACGCGCGCGGGCGCGAAAACAATTCCACACGACAAAGATAGAACATTTTTCTGCAACCGCCAAACGTTCACCCATTTTTCCCTAAAAAGCACTTGCGACATCCTTTTCCAACCTCCATGCCGCGCTGCACATTCAGCTGCACGGCAGCGCAAACCCGCCTCCACCGCGGCACAAACTCAACGACTGCGCAGAAAAAACTCAAAATATCATTGAAATTCTTAGAAATATCAATGAAATTCGTACAAATATCACTGGAATTTTCAAAAATCTCAATGATATTTTGACTCTTTTCCGCACACCGTCCAACGATGTTCCGCACACCGACCGAGTGTTTTGCACGCAGAAACACACAAATAAGCCCCGTGCGACACTGAACATAGCAAAAAGACAACGAAGGACAACCAAACAATGAAAGACAACGAAAGAATATTAAAAGACAACATGAGACAACGAAGGACAACTTTAGACAACTTTATAATTTCATTTCCAAGAAAGTGTTGTCCCGTGTTGTCCTTCGTTGTCTCATGTTGTCTTCAAAAAACATTGACGCGTGATTGCGTGTAAAACAAATTTGAGTCCACTTTAAAAAGTAAGGCATTTATAATTGTAAATAAATCTCTGATTCATGCCGATTTCTGGAATATTTTTTGTACCTTTACATCATCAATCAAACAGCAAGACGATGTTTAAGAAGACAG
>Ga0310691_10002297_pt1 | contig 25855 bp, 28 predicted proteins | sample 176DNAGHGlowgp2_FD_203887 | JGI IMG/M metagenome (GOLD analysis project Ga0310691, IMG submission 203887) | Sheep rumen microbial communities from Palmerston North, Manawatu-Wanganui, New Zealand - 1766 DNA GHGlow gp2 (v2) (version 2) | ecosystem: Host-associated > Mammals > Digestive system >...
CGGACAAGGCCGCAACCGCCGCCGTGACGAGCGGTTGCAGGAACTTGCGCCATTTCTCGTGTTCGTTTACTGCCATGTTTTACACTCTTATCGAAAAAGATTTATTTACTAAATTCCAGCATAATATATTACCGAACTTACATAACGCCTTGTTTACAAATTCTGACATTCTACGCTTCTGTTCTATATTCTTTAACATTCCAAGATGGCTGTTCATGGAACATAGTATACGCTTTGCGCCATCGGTATTTACTGACAACTCGTCTATCTTCCGCATGGCGTTGTTGAACGACTTGTTCTTAATGTAACGGCGACCGAATTTAAGCATAGTCCCAAGGCACATTATACCCTTGCTGTAGTGCTGGCAATAGAACTTCTTTTCGTTAAGTTCAACTTTAAGCATTGACAGACGGTGCCTAAATTCAGGCATTAACGAAAGAAACTTGTCCTTGTCCCTTGTAACTATGTATATGTCATCGACAAATACGACAACGCGCATGAAGTCGAAAGACTGTAACCACTTAATTACATCGTTGATATAAAGTCCCATGGCGTTCTGCCAGCAAAGAAAACCGATTGCCGCACCTACTCCTACAGGCTTGTTGAATAGTGACTTTTCCGGCGCTATCGCGTCCCATTCAGAACGCGGTACAAACACCATGCAATTACGCGCAGGGTCGGATCGCATGCAGACAGTCATCATGTAGCGAAGGTCGTTCTTGTCATCACCATAGTAATACTTGTCGATAAGTTCAAGCTGTTGTGCAAGAGCTATTTCTACATTTGCGTTAGGAAAGTATCCCTTCAAGTCAACATGGGCGCACCATGCGTCTTTTGTGTAGTTGTCTGTAAGCTCCGCTATATCGTTCCTGTACGTGTCTATAGCCTTGTGCAGACCTTTTCCCTTCCTGTTGTTGAAAGTCCTGTCCGAAAGAACATTCTCGTAAATCGTGCGTAATCTCCAGTCAAGATAGTGATGTACTATCCTGTTCTTCATTTCAGTGGCAAAAATTTCTCTTGGCTTAGGATAAGAGACGACGAAGGCGTAGTTGGAGTCGGCACGGAAAGTCCTTTCGTTTATAGACTTCCAAAGGCTGTACAAGTTGCGCTCAAGGTTCTGCTCGAATGCCACGGAGTCCCTAGAACGCCGCTTGTTCGAACGCGCCTTATAGTACACGAAAAATAAATCTTCCAGCCTTATCATGACTACTCCAAATTTGGGTTTTCACATCTAGTTCGCAACCGCGCAGCACCTATTTCTATTGTTGAAGTTGTTGTTGTTGAAATTGCCCCTGTTATTCATTAACCAACTGTTATTGTTGTTATTACGCGAGCAACACCAACGCGACACCGACAACACGCGCCGCGCAAGGTTAGTGGCTCACTTCCGGAACTGGATTGAATGAATCCGTAGCCACCTCTTGATTGTTACGCCCCATAGTCGCGGACGTAGTTTGATTCCGCGACTGCATGGACTTTGTTGCAGTTGAAGCTTTACGCCACTTTGCAACGCCTTCGTCTATTCTCTCTATGTAATCAAACAATAGGACATACTTGGCAGGCAATAGAACTTTAAGCTCGCTCGCCATGCGTAAAAGAGCCTTCATTCTGTCGAAGTCGAAAAGGAACGAGTCAATTTCTGCAAGCCTACATTCCTTGAACTGGAACCCTTTAGAAAAGTGGGCTATCATGGACAAGTTGTATTCTATGATCTTGTCACCGATAATAACCCTGTCTTTCTTCGGCATTGAAAAAAGCAACTTGTACACGCACTTGAGAAGCTGGCAACAGTCAATGTATATGCCGGCCTTTTCAAGAAGCTTTGCCTTGTAGTCCTTGTTCATATTAAGCTCCGCAATCCCTTACGGGATTGCAAATAAGTTAATAATTAATATTCCAAGAGCGCAACCGCGCAGCACCTACTGCTAAGGTGGAAGTAGCTGGTGAAGAAATAGCCCCTGTAATTCATTAACCAACTGTAAGAGTGGTTAGGACGCGAGCAACACCAACGCGACACCGACAACACGCGCCGCGTGGAAATTGCAGACAAACTATCATTAATCGTGTCCGTACCGTCAACTTTCATCTTTGAAAACACCTTAAACGAGTCTACAACGTCCGGCAAGTACCAACAACCATCGCCAAGGTCATCGCTCTTTCGTGTCGCTTCCGTGGCTCTCGTATAAGAGTATCTGTTAGCCGTGAACGTGTAGACCGTTTCTCCGGCGAGATTCTTGTGCGTATGCGTTCCGAGGAAAAGCCCGATATCGTGACCTGTACCTGCAATTGCAGACTGCGAGCCGGTTTCACTGGGCCACTTCATTAACATGGCCTCCATGTAGGTCTCGTAGTCACCGTAATATTCCTTAACGGCAGGATATCTTGTGCCGTTGAAGTCCGTCAGGTTGAGAAGCCCCGATCCATTCGGGTTGTTTGACGGTTCAATGCTCGCATTTGACGGGTTGCTGAACCATTCGATAAGTCTTTCCTTGTTCCACCCTGCATAATAGACATTGGAGCCGTTGTTGCGTAATAACGAATTTCTGTCTGTGTTCTGCCCGGCAAATTGCCACATATAAATTGTAGCCGTTGCCGTTGAATCGCTTGCAATAGGAGTAAGTCTATTCTGATAACTGTTCGTATCGACAACGATGAAGCAGGAGTCAACGCCATCGGCGTCCGGCATCAGTTCGCAGTGCCAGTTAGTCACGGAAGCCCCTTCTACAGTCTGATGCTCTCTAAGCCAAGCATCAAGAGCCGCACAGAAATCGGCAAGCGTAGTGGACGTGCTGTCCGTGAATGTTCCTGCCGGAACCGCGGAATCGTTAGATGCGTGTTGCTGCATATTGAGCGTGTTTGTCGTGCCATCAAGATGGATGCCGGTTACCTTGAACAACCAGCAGTTGGCGAACTGCAAATCGGTTGATTCGTCCTTGTGGAGAATAAGAAGCTTTCGCACGTCAACGTCCGCCACCACGCCAACGGATTCAAGCCCGTCAGCGACTGCCTGCGATACAGGATAAATTGACTTGTCAAAGAAGTACTTGTCGCCGTTATTCGGGTCCACCCAAAGGATGTCGCCAACTTTAGCACCTGCAAGCAAGGTACCGCCGTTGGGTACGCGGTGCAACTCCTTGTAGAGTTTTAAGTTGTTTACAAGCGGGTTCTGTTCGCTTGTTCCTTCAGGGATAAGTTTCTTGATGTTTTCGATTGACGAGTTCACATCGTCCATCACTTCCTTCAACGGTATAAGCACTTTGCTGCCTTTCACCCATGCACGGATAAAAAAGTTTTCATTTCCTTGAGCGTCCGCATAGTGTACGATGCTCAAGTCGCCACTGGTCTGCGGCAATACGTTGTTGCTAGACATTTTCTGCCTCCTGTACTTTGTTTAATTTCTTTGTTTCGGAAACCTTAATTTCTTCGGTATCCGTACCGTGTTCAACGCCTTCAATTTCGGCGGTTTCCTTCATGTACTTGCCATATTTCATACTCCTTTACGATAAAGTCACAACGGCATTTCCAAGCGGAGACCATTTCACGCCATTGCCCGTTGTTACGCCCGTTCGGATGAACGCCATAGAGCAATAAGCGTTCAGTGTAGTAACGTAATTTTGGTTCACGTCATACGTTCCTACAGATAACGTTATATCGCTTCCTCCGCTGGTATTCCTAACGACTACAATATCCCCTTTAGAGACTTCTATTGTCGTGCCGGACAAAAGCGTGTCTATGTCTGTATTTTCGCTGACTTCAAAGAAACTCTTGTTGCTGCCCAGGTTTAGACGTTGCAATGCAGTCTTACCCCTGGAATCAAGACCTTTCTTGGAAATAATATAGTCGTTGAACTCTGCTATACCATCAAAAGTTGAACTTTGCGTAACGTGGAGCGTCTTGTTTACGGAAAGGTCTGCATTAATAGTCGTATCTTTCTCTACAAACAAAGTGCCGTAAACATGGAGTTTAGGAACCGCCACTGTCCCACTATTTGCCCTTTGCCAAATGACGAACTCGTTATTTGTGGAATCCCAACTTATCGGGATGTAGTTGTTTTCGTCCTGCATGACACGCACTTCAGGCGTCCTCATGTGGTCCCAAGCGATGCGGCTTGTATGCGTGATTACATTGGCGCCGTTACGGGTTTGGTGCGAAATCTGTATGTAGTTCTCAAAGATTTCTACCTTGTCCACAAGTCCGCTTGCAGTCTTCGAAAATAACACGCTGTTGCCGTTGGCTTCAAAGCGCTTTGTATATCCGGAAGTGTCAAGAACGGCGTGGATTCCGTTTCTATCTATCGCATAGTCGATGTTTGCGTTGTAGGACTGGTCGGCATCGTGGTGATAGCTGTAGCCGTTCTTTCCGACCGTGGAGCGGAAGCCGTTCACGTTCACGAAAACGATTTCTCCAAGTTCCCCGGCAGCAATAAACGATGCCAGTTGCGAAAGTGTCATGGTGCGTACTTTCTGCCCTGGTGCGTTCAGCGGTTGAACAATTACAACAATGTCCGTTCCCGAAAGCGTTTCCGCTTGCGGAATCATCGATATTGGAAGCGGTGCATCAGGAATTTGTCTTGGCGGGTATGGCATATCAAATCTCCTAGTAGTAATATAAGTTTTTTTGTTACAAATCGCTATTCTTCATCATGCGGAAAACGTCTTGATAATAACGTATGCTCTGCACTAGAACTTCCGTTTGATTTTCGTCCGGCAAGTATGCGACAAGGTTGTTTTCGATACAGAATGTCAAAACATCGCCGCCCCAATTTACCGGAATTTGCAAGAGTTCGAAAAGCCCCTGCTCCGTAAGTTTTCCGCAATCGTGGAACGTCTTTTCGTGATTGCTCGGCGGCGTCGCCTGTCCGCTCATTTTGCGGTACATATCGAGTGCACCGTGGCGAACAAACGTGTTCCCCTTGAGTAAGTTGTCAACGTTTGTAACGCTGCCCGTTGAGCCTATCGCGAGTATGTACGGCTTGTTTACTTCGTCTGTAAATGCGTTTTCAAGTTCGCCGCTCCAGTCGTTGCCGGACTTCGTCCACGTCCAAATATTGAAATCTGTCGGGTTATCGGCAAGCTCCGTCCATGTACCACCTGCGCCAACACCTGCTGTTGACGGGTTGTAGTTTTCATCACCGAAAGCAAAGACAATGGCTTTTTCCGAGACCGGTCCTAAACCGCCCCAACTTGTCGGAATCTTGAACAAGTCGGAAACACCCGTTAATTTATTCACGCCGCAATTCGTAAAGCAGTCGGTCGTGTCAGACGTGATATTGTTTAGAACAGCGTATGTCTCTGCTGCACCGCGTTCCACGTTCGGGCAATTTTCAAATGCTTTTACAGCATAAATGTCATTTCCAACGATAGAACGTATAGTGGGAGGATTTATTGTAGTCAATTTGGCGCATTTATCCGCAATTAATCTGATTCCGCCTTCAATTTTCGTAACGTCTATATGCGGGAATACTTCAAGATTTTCGCACCTTGAGAACATACCTTGTAACGAACCTTTATAGCCGGGGTAATTTACGGAAGCATCCGGGATGACAAAGTCGCAACAATAACGCAATGCGGACGCCCTACAGAAAAGGTCCGCATAGCACTTGATGTCGGTCAAGTCGCCATGTGCCACAACATCCACCGGATTGTTTTCGAAATCGGATAGATAGCTGTGGTTGTTGTTCGGCATGAACTCTTTAGCCCATCCGAGTTCGTCGCCGCCATAAGTCCAAGTCCAAAGGTTGAACGTGTTGTCTGCATAACCCGTGCTATAACTTGTCCAAGTTCCGTGGTTGCTTGTGGTCGTTTCATTCGGGTTGTAATCCGGGTCGCCGAAGTTGAACAAGAGAGAATTTGCCGGTATAGCTCCGAGTCCTCCCCAACTTGTCGGAATCTTCGTGAGGTCGCCAATTCCGCCGATGGTGTTTATGCCGCAATCCTTGAAGCAGTTTACAAAAAATGTACTTGACGTTATTTGCAATGATAGCTTATTGTAAAGTTCAGCGGCGCCGCGTTCCACATTGATACACCCATAGAACATTACTTCAACGGATTTCGCTTTGGAAGTGTCTAGATCAGGAATTTCTTTCAAGGATTTGCAATTTCTGAAAGCCTCACTGAAATCGGCAACATTGCTTGTGTCAAAGCATGGAACTTCCTTCAACGACTTGCACTCATTGAATATGTTGTAGCATGTTTCCACATTGGATGTGTCAAATTTTGGCACATACTCCAAAGATTCACAATACTCGAACGTACTGTTTAGAACCCGGACATTATGCGTGTTGTAATGCGGCACTTCCTTTAACGACTTGCAACCACTGAACATCGCGTGCATACTTGTAACATTGCACGTTTCAAGTTCCGGAGCCTTTTCCAAACTTTCGCAATTGATGAAAAGCCCGTACATATATGTAACGTTGTCCGTATCTTTCAATGTTACATTCTTTAGAGAACGGCAATTACTTAAGGTCAAGTCTAGGCTTGTTGCTCCAGAACAGTCCAAAAATACGGATTCAAGTTCTAGACAATAAGAGAACGTACTTTTGAATTCTAGAACGTTAGAAGAGTCATTTATTACGATGTTTTTCAGTTCTTCACAATATGCGAATGTTCTGTTGGCTACAGTGCTTCCGCCCAAAGAGTCAATCTGTATCTTTTTAGCACGGTAGCATCCTCTGAACGCTTCGGTTGCGCTCGAAAGTCCTGTGTAATTTCCTTTGAGAGTAAATTCCTCAACGGATTGGCAATAATAGAACATCTGTTCCATAGTACCATAAAGCCCGTCAAATCCGTACAGCTCAACCTTTACAAGTGCGTAATTATTAGCGAACAACTTATATCCATAAATATCATTCGTGAACTTTCTGCAAGATATTTCTACGCGGTTGTTCGTCCAGTCATTGAATGCGCCGTTAAATTCGCCAAAGCCTTCCGTAATGCCTTCCGTTGTCCAGTCCCATTCGTTCTTAGCACTTCCGACAACCTTCGTCCATGTGCCATGTGGTCCGACTCCGGCCGTTATCGGGTTATAATTTTTGTCGCCAAAAGTAAAGCGGATAACGTTGTCGGGTATGTCGGCTCCCTCTATGTAATCGACAACGAACGGCATCCCGTTATCGTCATTCACAATGTAGCCGCCTTCGCCCTCTTCGGCGCAAAGGAACGTTCCACGAACAAGAGAGGCGCCGCTTGTCATGCTATTCTTCTCAATGTTCGACAAGTTCGCGTCCGTGCCGCCGTCAAGAACGTAGTACATTTCTGCGGGCCAGTTCGGAAAAAGGCCGACTGAATCTACACCCGTGAGGAACTTTATAACCATGCGCAACGCTTCCGGCCCCGGAAGGTTCAACAGGTTCAAACCGCTTACGATCCGTTCGCGGTATTGCGTGTCGCTTTCGCCCGGATTGCGCTTTACGCCGACGATTGCGCCCAAGTAGTCCAATGCGGGTCCTATGGCGTCGGCAAGGTTCAAGGCTTGCAGAATTTCAAAAAAGGCCGTCTCAAGGTCGTCAAATTGCGCCATGCAGGAATTGACGAGAGCCAGAAGTTTCTCGCTGTTCTTGTACTGTTCCGGGATGTACTTCTTGAACTCTTCCTTGTAAGGTACTATCGTTTCCATTGCAATAAACTCCTGTAAGACAATTCTAGACGATTTACGTTGCTGGCGTCAGCGTTATGCGGTCTGTAGAAAGAACGGCGTAATCCGTGCTTGAAACTGGTATAGTGTCCGTCACATAGTTTGGGCTGTCCGTCAGATTTTCCGTCAATGCGACCTCTATCGAGCATTGGCCCACTCCTGGAACGCCGTAAATGCCTTGATAAATTCGGTCTGGAATTACGTCCTTTCCGATGTTGTATTCGATGTCTGCCCACTGCAAGATTGCCGCCTTGAGCGTTTCTATGCCTGGGAACGTCTCTTCGTCATAGAGTCTGTACGTTATGCGCACCCAAAGATATTTGGCGCGTGGTCTCGAAAACGAGATCATCTGCCTGTCGCCATCTTCGTCAACGATTTCTACGGACGTGTTGCCGTATGGCTGGATTCCGCTCGGCTGGTTCTTCCAGATGCACATCGCTACATCGTAATCCTCGCCACCGCCCACAAGCGACTCGAAGCATTTTGGAGGTCGCCCCTCGTTGTCCGTTGTCATTTTTCGGTTACTTGTTACGGTTGCCGCCGTTACGCCCGGAACATCGTTTAAAAGATGCGCCTCGATTGCCGGGTCTGTACCGCATGACTTGATGGATTGCGCATAGATTGCGCGCCTTACGCGAAGCTCCTCGTCCGTTTCCGTGTCTCGACCGGGAACGCCAACGATAAAATTATACACCGCGTCAAAGCCGGTAACGGAGCCGCTAACGGCATCGAGTTCGCCGATGTCGCAAGTCTGCAAGCCTTCGGTTACAGCGGTAAAAGAGCCTGTATTTCCGGCATAGATGTTGAAATCGTCAGGAAGCTGGCCCGTTATGCCTACTGTAGAACCGTCAACCCATACGGCGAGCCGTCCGCCGTAAAATTCTGCCTTTCCTCCTGCTACAATGATAAGCTGGCGGAGCCTGTAAAGGTTGCTCTGTTCTGTCGAGTTGTTAAGCGTAACATCGCCAAAAGTGAAATGGAATACGTAGTCCGTGTTCTTCTGGCTTCCGTCATCTTCGATCATGAGCTTTTCGCAAGCCGAACGGCTTACGGTAACGGAAGAATCAAGCGTGAAGTCAATGTTTCCGCGTGTCCTTACGGCTGTAGCACCTTGAGGGATCGTAGCCGACGAATCGAGCGTGAAGGCGACTGCGTTCACGGAGCACGCCCTCGCAGACTGTCTCGTAATGCCGTTAAGGGCCGCCGCGAAGTCTAGCGAGACGCCTACGGCTTGCGCCGGGTCACGGCTTGAGAATACCTCGAATGCGAGTTCCCAGGCGTTCGAGAATCCGAGAGCGAGCTGGCTAATCAAAAGTCCGTTCGGACTATCGGCTGATGTCTCGAATGAAGGCCCAAAAGCCTGCTTTAATGCGTTTTCGATTTCGGCGCGGCATTCCTGCAATGTCTTTCTCTTGAGACCGCTTTCGGTTACATAAGTTCCCATAATCTAAACTTCTCCTGTAGCAATTGATCCGTCTTGACCCAGTACTCGGAATGTTACAGACAGCAGTCTTGTTTTTCGGTCAAACGACAAATCGAGCGATAGTATCTTGTCCACTCCGTCAACACCCGAAATTACGGAAGATAGAAGCGAGCGTATGCGTCCAAGGTCCGGTTTTTTCTTTAGGATTTCCTCATAATAGGGTACCCCTATTTCACGGTCAAGGAAACACTCGCCCTTGAAAGTCTGCAATCTGTGCGTAATGCGCTGCGAAAGCAACGCCGGAAAATCGGCTTCGCCAACGGTGGCGATATTGCCCGTTGCGTCAAGATGCAAGTCCCATGTTGCTTTGTCGAGTGATAGTTCCATAGTCTTATCCGGTTTTAAATATAACTTATTTTGTGCCTATAAAAGACAAAATTTGTTACCTATCTTGGACAAGGCAAGTCCGCTGGGTTGAAGCCCGAAGCTCACCGCCTTTAGACGGTGGGTAGTTGACCTAAAAAGGCGCCCGGACAAGATGGCCTCCCGAATCCGGGCTGGCGCTCACCCTGCCCGGACTTAATCCGTCATGATACGCCGTTTTCAACTACAATCGGAGACAAGTTTTTCTGTGCAGTTGCGGATCCCTCGACTTGCACGACTCCAATTTCAAGCGTTATCGTCATCGTCTTTATGTAGGCGTCCACCTTTTCCGCTATGGCGTTCGCAATGTTTTCCATCGCCTTGTCGAGAGCCGCTGCCGGGTCGTTCGGAGAAAGTTCCTTGTTGGACTCTGCGGCGGTTTTCATTGACTCCTTTAGGTCTTTCTTGAATTGTGCCAAGTTCAATGCCATGTTCTATTTCTCCGGCGGTATGGGTGTAAGGGGTGACGGTGCGTTAGACGGGCCTGCCGGTGTAATATGCGTGTGCTGCTTGAGCGATACGCCTGGACCTTCTCCAGCGCCTACGTACACGTCAGTACGGGCGATTACATCATTGTTGAAAACTACCTGCTCGTTGAATACGATCTTCTTCGCTTCCCAGGTAATCACCCCGTCCGAGTCCACTACAATGCGCGCCTTGCCCTTCGTCGGCTTCGGGAAACAGCCAGGAATGGCAATGGCGGCATCAAGGCCGAATCTCGAAGATACGGATGGCGCCGCGTTCCTGTCTCCGTTCTTCCACGCGGAAATATCCTGCTCCTGGAATACGAGAAGCACCCCGTCGCCCTTGTCCAAAGGAAACTCCATGTCGAAAGCCTTTGAACTAGGGAATACCACCGGGACATCGACAAGCTCCGGCAATTCAATCTGTATGCCGTTATCCATCAGCATGCGCACGGAAGGCTTTACAGTGGCCCTATGCGTTTTCTCGTCGTATGCCGTTACTGTCGCCACAAGCGATGTGTGGACTCCGCTCAAGGCGTTCGCTAAATAAGCGTCTAGCATTGATGGCAAACTCATAGCTACGCCTCAATCAGGTTAAGGTCCATCGAGAAGGCTGAATTGGGGCCGTTGCCCACGCTTACCTCCATCTTGTCAACTACGAACAGGCCGTCATGAACACCGCGCCGTTCGTCGTTTATACGCACAAGAGCGTTAGGTCGCAATTTCGGTATGACCATCGTTTTCGCGGAATAGGTCTTTTTCATGTTCGTGAAAATCTTGTCCAGTTGCGAGTAAACATCGTCTACATCTTCGGGCTTCAAGACTACTTCGCCTCTCTTCGGCTTCTCGCCTACCTTGCTCGCCATGTCGTCAATGCTTGTCCTCGCGAAGCCTACATAGTCTGTGGTGTTTTCGAGGTTAAGAAGGCCACTGTCTGGCGTAAGGTACGCGATGGAATAGGAACTGTCCGTCCTGTGACGGAAAACGACCATTTCGGCAAGGTCTACATATATGCCCATGCCCTTTGTCTCCAAATCCTGCGCGAGCTTCTTCATGGCGTTAATCACGTTTCCTACAAAAGTCCACCCGGACGGGAAAGAAACTTCTGTAGCCATTTCCTTGCCATACGGCACAAGCCCCAATATTGCACAAATGGAGTCGATTACATCGGCAGCGGTTGCACCGGGCTTGAATCCAAGACATACTGGAGTGCAAGTGAAAGGACGCTTGAGAGAGCGCAAAGCTATGGAACGAATAGTAGTCACCGTGTCCGTTCCGTTGCTCAAAGTCTTTGAGTCTATAATGTTACCCTGCCACATGAGACCGGGGTCGCCGCCCTGCTCGTAGCCTGCATAAAGCATTATGTTAGTTCCGCGTTGCAGGAACTTCGATATAGTGTCGCTGTTGGCGTTGTAAATTGTCGCCTCCATCTCGTTATCGTTGAAAACGCGTGAACGGACGCAGCGTGCGTCAATACGCAATGCCGAAACATCGACCTGCACCATGTCTCGGTTCTGTGCCACAAGGCGTACAACTCTACACCAAGCCATTAGCCTTCTCCCATGCCTTCAAGTCGTTCTCGTCGATGTAGAACAAGCCCCATGAATCGCCAATAGCGTCATAATCGGAAAGCGGCTTGCCCTTGCCTTCGGACAACGGAAGCGCGATTATGTCGCCCTTTATCGGTGAAATTGCCCTGTGCTCGTACAATATGGGGAACCGCTCCGTAATACGGAACATGCCCAGTTCCAAGTTGTCGGATGAAACAACGATGTCCCACGCCTTTGCGCGTTCGCTCCATACCAGGCGCAATGTCATTACAAGCTGTTCTGGAATAAGTACGCTTACGGTCTGGTCTGCACTTACGGAAGGATTAAACGGAATACGCAACATGGTAAAAGCCTCACGGAACTATTGTGCCTATGATAAGTTGATTCTTGTCGGCCTCGCTCGGCTCCGCAGCTACCTTCTGTCCGTTGTTCACGCCGACCGCCGCAGAACGGTTTATGCCGGACTTCATGTCCTTCGGCTGAACCGGCCCCGATACTACAGTCTCCGTTAGGCTTACCGTCTGAATCTGCTTGAAATTTATTTTTATTTCGAGCGCTTCGCCCGTTTCTCCGTCTCGATCAGTATCGATGTCAGTAATGACTACGTTGTCGTAAGTTTCGAGCGATGTAACGATCTTGACGGTCTGTTTCTTGTCCATCAAGTCCTTCAAGTCGTTCCATGCGTCTCTGGCGCGGTTCTTGAGTTGGTCTTTCCATTGCGCCATGTTCATCAATGTCTCGGCGTTCTGTTTTTCATCGTCGATTTTCTGGACGTGCTTCAACGAATGGTTAGATACAAGGGCCGTGAGTGAGCCTTCGCGGAGCTGTAGATAAATGCCATCGCTAACAGCGCGCCCGTCCTGTAACGGATTCTCCGTCACTACGGCATGTTTAGAATGGTTCTCGTCAAGTATAAGGTCAATGTCAATTTCGCCTACGCTGTAGCCTTCTTTCGGGTAAAATAGGCTTGTAGGTATAAGAGACTTTATGTCGAGCCTGTCGCCAAAAATAGAATTGAGTACGCTAACCATGACCCGCTCCTAGATTGTAGTTATGAAGGCTTCCTTGAGCTTTGTATTGAAGGCGGCATCGAAAGCCTGTCTGGAAATATCGCTAATGTTGAACTTGCGCGTGTTGTCCTCGACCGCCTTAGTGTTCTTTTTCGTAGATTTAGAACTTTCGTTTAGCGCCTTCGTCATTTCGGCGATTTGCTTTGCCAAGTCGGAACTGCCGGACAACGGAGACTTGACTACACCCGCCTTTACTTCAAACTCCATGCCGGTCTTTTCCTTGTAAACATCCTTCAATGCGTTTACAAAGGATTCTCGTTTACGGATGTTCATCTGTAAAGACTCAAGTTCCTTTGACGCTTCTTTTCCTTCCTCGCCACCCATAGCGGCACGCTCCTGCAGTTTCTTAGCCCTAGCCTTCATTCCTTCCTGCTGGACTACAACTTCGCTAACAACCTGTTCGCGTGTCTTTTGTCCCTTGGCTACGTTCTGCGCTATATAGCGTCTTGCGGATTCCCGTTGTTCCTCCGTTGCCTTTTCCCTAGACTTTCCTTCAAGCCAGTTGTACGCCGCTACAAAGCCTTCGATAGCGACCAACGCAATACCGATCGGGCCTAGTGCCGTTTTCATGGCGATTCCGATAGACTTTATACCGCCAACGGCAATGCCCTTGAAACTTGTAAAAGACAAAGTAAGATTGCTGAAAGCAGTCATTCCGGCTTCTGCAGCCCTTGCAAAAGACGTTACCAAGGTCCTCTGCAAATCCCTTGTAGCAAATGCTATCACGGCGATAGAAAGACGCCTAACCCATGTAAGGACGGTCTCGAACGGAATTGAAGTCAAGGCGTTTCCGAAAGATTTTACCGTTTCGACAATGGGCGTCCAATCATACGCAACAAGCATATCGACGCCGTTCTTTAGCAGCGGAAGGAACGCCTCCGCCATGTTCTGCAACGCCGTAACAAAGTTGTCCCTTAGCGTCGAAATGCGGCCCTGCAATGTCTGGCTCTGTGATTCAAGGTTGCCATAGAACAGTCCACCCGCGCTTGTGGCGCTCTTGAAAGCCAAAGTCACCATGTCGGCGCTAATTGCGCCCTGCGACATCTTGTCCTTGAGGTCGGCTACCGAAATGCCGGTCTGCTTCGAAATTTCCGTAAGAGGGTTGAAGCCCTGGTTGATGAGCTGGAGCAAGTCCTGACCCATAAGCTTGCCCGTGCTCTGAATTTGACCGAAAACGAGAGCAAGACCGTTTAGCTTGTTCTGGTCCGCACCAGCAACGTCACCGAGCATCTTTAGCGTCGGGACAACCTTTTCGGATTCAAGGCCGAACGCCATCAATGTCTTTGCTGCACTTGAAAGACCGAGCTTGTCGAACGGAGTATGGGCCGCAAAGTCCGCAATCTGTGCGATTACGTCACGCGCCTTTTCAGCTGAACCAGTCATGACGGTAAATTGGGCGTTTAGCCCTTCCATCGTCATTGCGGCTTCTACGCCCGTCTTTGCAAGAGAAATCAGGCCAGCGCCTAGAGCGAGACCGCCGACCCACTTCTTGAAACTACCAAGCGCGTCCTTCGCCTTGTCGATTCCCTTCGGGTCTACCTGAAAGCCGAGCCGTGTAAATAGTTCCTCGATAACCATGCCTAGCGTCTCCGTTCGTTGCTCTGTTGTTGCGACTTCTTCATCTGTTCTGCCTGGTATGCGTCAGCCGCGCTCTCGCAATCCTGCCGCATGTCAAGTATCGAATTGAAGTGCCTTATATCGTCAAGGTCCCATTTCTCGACCTCGGACAAGGAAACGCCCATATCCACCACCAGGCGCAATATGGGCCACCTGTCCTCTACTTCATCGGCGAGACTCCCGACATTGCCAATCGCGGCCCACGTTTCGTCTCTGTGCCTGCGGCTTCGCTTGAGGTATCTGTTACTTTCGTTTGCAGACCAAAGCGAGCCGCCAACTTGAAAGGGGCGAGCTTGTTGTATTTCCACGCCTCGAAAACAATCTGGTACATGGTTTCAAGGTCGCCTGCAAAAAGCGCATCGACTTGTGCCCTGTCTGTAATCTCGACCGGGGCCTGTCCGGGCGCCGTGATAGTGGAACCGCGTAGGCTGTCAACGATGATGTCAACGGCCTCGTCATCGGGCAACGATGCAAGCGCGTTCGAAATTCCGTCGATTATCTTGTTCAAGTCGATTTCGCCGCCAAGGTTCGAGAGGTCGATAGACTTCAAGACTGGAAGCGCAAAGGCGCCCACCCTCTTTGCAAGAACGAAAGCCCTTGTTGCCGGAAGCGGTCTGAAATGGACGGAGTAGTCGGAAATTTCCTTAGTAATCGGGGAGAGCATTACTAGTTACCTCCGACGAGGTTGGAACCGATGCCGGTGTCAAAGACCCATGCACGGCTGTTCGTATCGTCGCCATCTTCCCATTCCGGGTCCTTGCGGATCCAGGCCTGCGGAGCAAAGAACAACGTATTGCCGAGCAAGTCCTTGATAGTGAGCGGGAAAACGCCCGCGTTGGTGAGCTGGTCTGCGGCGAGAGCTGCGGACAGTTCGGCATTGACAGCCGCGGTCTGCAAGAGCGTAACGGTGACTTCGAAATCGCCCTGGTTCTTGTTCACGCGTTCGACATCTCCGGCTGCGCCCTTTTTCTTTGTGAAGGCGTCGCCCGAGCGGTTGACGGAAACAAACGTTCCATCGGCATAACCGCTGATTGGAATTACGCCGAATGTAATGACGACCTGCTTCGGGTCGTAAGTCTTTACGGTCAAGTCTGCCATGATAGACTCCTTTTAGTTTACACGGAAATCGTGCCGTTGATTGTTACGCTGTGGATTGCGCCCTGATAGAGTGCAGAGAACTTGACATCGGGCAACTTTCTTGCAAGTTTGTCTGCTTGCGGGATGTCCGCGTATTTCGGAACGGTAACGGCGATAGAATCCGCCTGCAATATGCCCTTGCTTGCGGCTTCGTTGAGGACGCCCTTTACAAGACCTTCAATCATTGCGATGCCCGTATCGTCATACGGAATCTTGCGGTTGTTCACAAGTGCGGAATATACGGCTTCACGGAGGCGGGCTTCGATCCAGTCCGTACCGATGATGATGTCGATGTATTCGCCGCTTGCAACCTTGCCTTCCTGCGTGATGGACACGCCGCCGACTGTCGTGTAGTAGTTGCAGTTCTTGTTCTTGAGCGCGGTTTCCTGGCTTGCAAGAAGCGTATCTGGAGTAACGCCGTTGAGCGTCTTGTATGCCCATGTAGATGTACCCGGTTCATACGGGAATCCTTCGCCCATCCAAGCGGCATCGGGATAGTCGGCGCCACCAGCCGGAGTTGCGTGCCAAACGACAGCGGAACGGTTGCGATTGGCGAGCTTGAGGACTGATGCCAAGTCCGTAGATTTGCTCGGGTCGTAAGCGTTCACGTCCGTAATCCAGAAGATAGCGAACTTCTTTGCCGTTTCGACCCAGGAAGCAACGTCAGCGAAGCTGGATACCAATGACTGGTCAACAACAATGCCGTACCAGTCGTTGTTCTCGTTTGCGATTGCGTTGAGCGCGGCATCGACGGTTGCGTCGTTCGAGTCCTTGCGGCCCACGACAATCTTGTTTACGCTCGGGTTCTGCGAAAAGATGGCGTTTGCAATTTTGTAAACCGCGTCGGAACTTGTCCATCCGTCTCCTGCCATTTCTGCAACGCTGCCATAGACGCGGGCGCGTGTAAACGCCGTGGTGGTCTTGTTCGTAGCGAATTGGGAAAGAATAAGCGGGACATTGAAGGCCGCAACCGCGACAGAGGTTGTCTGCCTTGTGATGTTCACTTCTACGATGTCTTTTAGTGCCATTTGTGGCCTCCTATTGTTCAATATAAATTTAATCTTTTTGAATGTCCAAAAATCAACTTTCTACAAAAATTTCGTTAATCACTTCCTGCGGGCTGTCGTGGTCGTGCTGCTCAATATCAACGGACTTCATTGCAAGAGTATCGCCGGCATAGCCCCTAGCCCAAGTCATTTCAAGAGTGAGGACGCTCTCGCGCCTCCATTTCGTCTGCTGCAATGCCGGCAAGTCGTTAGGCCCGTTCGTCTTTAACACGCTGATTCCCGCGTCTGCGAACAAGTCTAGCACCGCTTGCGTTTCGAGCGATTCCACAAGTTTCATAAGGTTGTCGCCGTTACCGTCAACATCCCTTATCTCGATTTCTCCCTTGTACACATATATTCGAGGCGCCACATGTTCAGTATCGTTCACGTTCATCCGTGAAGCGGTTGTCCCGGCGAGTCTCCATGATCCTGCATAGTCTATGCAGACAAAGTTCCCGCTCGGCGTCGGTGCGTTTTCGTGGCTCTCGGTTACTTCGACCCCGTTCAAGACGGAGCTTGCCCACGAATAAAGGACATCCCAAAGTTGAGTGTTGTCTGTAACGCTCATAAGGAAGCCTCCCCGATGTAACCGGCTAGATACTTGTAATGGTTGATTATGTCGTTTGCAAAGTCAAGCTCCTGGAAAACCTCCCATTTCTTTCCTCGCCAAATGACTACATCGCCTGAATTTTCAGACCCCTCAACGCTTACGTTCAGGCGCTCGTTACAATAGACCTTTACCGTTCCGACATCGCGTCGTCCTTCCGGCAAAAACTGCGTATCCTTGCCGCTTACTGGCTGTACGGAGCCTGTAACATTCATCGAGGTCTCTTCGGAAGTCCAACGGCCGTTCACGCGAGAACCGACACGGCGCAAGATAGATATAGTTCTAGGGAAAAGCGTGCTCATAGCTTTACCACCTTGTACTTGATGGACTGGCGCAAATGGCCGGTATCGATAAGAGGCCTTGAGCTTTTCTTGCGCCTTTTAGTGCTTTCTGCATTTTCGACAAACGAGCCGTGGATGAATATATCCTTCATGCGCCCTTCGTAATCTGCGCCGAGCCTTTTTATAGCCTTTTCTGCCGTTACGGAACCGCTAGAAAGTCCTTTAAGCAGCTTGCGCATGAACTTCGGGAAATTTCCGCGTTCAGCCCTCTCCCTTGTCTGCTTCATGAACGGGCGCGGCGGTATCTTGTTCACGGTCGAGCCCTTTTCGTTAATATAGGCGATTGTCGCAAGCGGGATATCCGAGTCCTTTTCGGGTTCGGAGTCGCTTGGAATACCGACAAGTGCGACGAGACGACTGGCCTTCTTTAGCTCGCTCTCTATCTTCGCCTTGCCCAAATCCCTGCTCACGAACGAAACGGACATTATCTGCAACCCCTAGATCCGCAAACTCCAAAGAACGGCTTGCACCCCTTTCGCAGCGAAATAAGCATTAGGCCCCAGCGTGTCTGCGAAAGTTCCGCATCGCCAAGATTACCTGCAGAAGCGGAAACGGCACCGGAACCATAAGAAACGGACAAATCGCCCTCGCGCTTGGAAGTAATGGAGCCCGTGGAACCGCCCTCGGCATTACCGGAGCCAGCCCCAAGAGTTCCAGAACCCAATAGGAAAGCGATATGGGCAGCCATGAGCGCTACGGCGTGGTTGTACTTAACGCCGTAAAATTCGCGGTCGGTGCGTTCCTTCGCCATCTCGATAAATACGTTCAAAGACGGGTCCTGCATCAATGCAGGAGCCACGGCCTGGATATACTGTTCAACAGACAAAGGATTTACGCTCATGGTCTTTCCCAATCGTTATTACTTGTTTTCGCTTTCGCGGTCCTTGAGTTCCTTGGCGATAGCGTTCTTGCGGTTCATGCCCTTTGCGCGCACGGATTCCTTCGAGGAGGCCTCGACAAACTTGTCCGCCTGTGCTTCAGACTGGATTTCGTTCACGACGCCATCGAGCTTGTCGTTAGGAATTTCATCGGGCTTGCACGGTTCTTCGATTTCCTTGCCGTCCTTCTTCGTGGTCTTGTAGATGGGAACGACAACTCCGGCCTTGATCTTTGCGTCAAGAGTAGCCTTCGCACCATCCCAAACCTTGTCATCGAGGACATTGATGCCGGGAACGAGCATGAGTTTCTGCTTGCCGTTACCCATTTCGACAACAAGCATGTTTGCGTTCTTGTAATTAACCAACATAATATTATCTCCTGTTTAGATAATAGCCCGTTGTTAAAAAAAAAAGGTGTAGGGCCGGGCATGACCCTACACCCAAATTAAAATTTTGGCATACTATTTTATACAAAACCGTTAAATCTTGTATCCCCGTATGCCGGGGGTTGTCTCTACACAGGAGACTCTATTAGAGACCGTCGCAGAACACGACGGACATCGGGTAGTACACGATGGTACCACCGGTAGACTGCAAGCACGGGATGTCGTACACCATGCCGTTGAGCTGCGGCGGCATCTGTTCGAAGCGCTGCGGAATCTGCACTTCGACCTTCATCGGGTCGCGTGCGTATGCGACAACGCGGGACACACCGCCAGCACCTGCCGTAGCGAGGTCGGCAACCCAGTCGATGCGGGTAATCTGCGGGAAGTTTTCGCGGATGAAGCCGAGAACGGTCTTGTCGCGGTTAGAACCGTAAGGCGTGTTCTGGAGCTTCAAGTAGAGCGACAACGGAAGGATAACCGTGTCCGGCTGTTCGATGCCGTTGGTGGATTCAGGACCTGCGGAAACGAGGCCGGAGAAGTCGGCGACCATTTCGTCTGCGGTCTTATCGGCCCAAGCCTTTGACGTACCGCCGGCATTGTTAGCTGCAACGTATTCAGTGATGCCTTCGGCATTCCAGAAACCCGGAAGCTTGGCCTTTGCGTCACCCTTCCAGGCGATGGAGTCCTGCTTTTCGTCGATAGCGCGGCGGGCGGCTTCGGCACGCTTGGTGTCGAGAGAAATGCCGGCCTTCTGTGCGCGGCGGATTTCCTTGACGGAGTAGCCGTAGGAAGCGCCGATGTCCTTGACCGGGCTGGAGTGTTCCACGCCACCGATGTCTGCGCGCGGGAAGTCGTTTGCATAGTCGGCGATAATTTTTGCCATTCCCACCTTGTCGTAAGAACGCCAAATGATGTGGGTTGCGCCCGGATCCTGTTCGGTGGACACCGGGAGAAGCTGTAAGGCCTTGAGGGCCTTGTGCTGCACGTCGTAGGTGCGGCTCTTGACAAGAGCAAGCTGGTTGTCAAAGAACACCTGCTCGTTAGCATCGAGTCTCATATTCTGTTCAGCCATTTTTAAATTCTCCTTATATTAGCCGAGGTCCACAATGACCAAGTCATTGGCAGCTTCAGCAGTGGAACGAGCGAACCATCCGGGGTTCATGACAACATCGGAACCGGAGGTGCCATTTGCAACGGTCACGGTCTGCGTGGAGTCGGTGGTGGAGCCGGTAATGGCGATGTCGTTGGCGGCGGCACCCTTATCCTTTGCGGTGAGGGTAACGACGGCGGAAGCGACACTTGCGACAAACGGAATGTCCAACGCGTCGATTGCGGTCTTCAAGGCGGCTGCGACATCAGCGGCGGCGACGGTGCCGGTCTTCGTTTCGACCTGTGCGACCTTGTCACCGATAACGACTGTCACGACCTTGCCTGCGCCGGAAGTGCCGGAAAGAGTGATAGTCACGGTGCGCTTTGCACCATCGGCGGCGGAAGTCTTTGCAACAATTTTGCCGGTGGATGCGTTCACGGACACTTCGGCATCGGCGGAGAGAGCTTCGCCAGCGGTGCCGAAAATCTTGCCGGTGCGGCAAACGTTGACGGCTTCGCCATCTACGTATTCGGGAGTGTCGAGTGCTGTGCGAGCGGCGATACCGAGAAGGGCTCCGTCACCCTTTGCGGTCACCTGTTCGCCATCGCCCGTGCCAAAGCAAAGACCACCGAACGGAACGGCGCCCTTTGCGAGACGGGAGTCAATCTGATGAGTGTTGGTGAGGCCAACCAGTTCGCCCGGCAGGCCCTTGTCCATATTACCATAAGCAGCCATGATTAGGCCTCCTTGTTCTTGGGTTCATCCTTCCAGGCGCCGTCCATGCGTTCGTTGTAACGCTTCTTGGCGGCATCGAGTTGATCCTGGGCGGAAAGTTCATGATTTGCAGACGGAATGTCCGCTGCGTCCTTGCGGCTCTTTTCGTCGCCCTTGGTGGCGCTAAGTTCGCAAGCGCAGTCGAAACGCGCTGCGATGTAGGCATCATCCTTGCCATCAAGATTTGCGGACGGGAATACCTTGGAAATGACAGCCTTCTTGATGTCGGCATCTGCCATGTCGGCCTTGACTTCAACGCCTGCGGCGGTAGCCTTGCCAACAAGTTCAATACGGTCCTTGATTGCCTTTTCAATCTTGCCCGGCATTTCATTTTCCATTGCGTCGAGGCGTTCCTTGATGGAGTCGCGTTCGGCTTCGACGGTGGACTTTGCGGCGGTCAGCTTGTCGAGCTGTTCCTTGGCGTCAGTACGCGCCTTTTCGAGTTCCTTTTCAAGCCCGTCGGCGCGGTCCACGGCCTTGTTATAGGCGGCAATTACCTGGGGCTCCGCCTGATAATCAGCCCCGTCAAGGTGAATCTTGTCCATCTTGTCCTCTTGGTTCGTGTTATTTTCGTGCTTGTTCATGTCGGGGAGAGTCGGAGTTCCTGCGGAATCCATGCGGATGGCGTTTCCGTCGCCAGCTCGCGGAACCGGGACCAGAGCGACGTGATTGTAGCGGATCTTGCGCTGGATGCAGTCATATTTCATGCCCATCCACGTACCGCTAGTCCATTCGATGTCGCAATCATAGCCACAAGAAAGTGAACGCGCAGAACCGTTTTCAACGGCGTCAACGGCGTCTTTTTTCGTCGCGGTCAAAGACACATAAACTCTGTATGAATCGGATGTCACGTCGGAACCTACAGAACCGACGGACAACTTGCCGACGTTTTCGGGCGTAACCTTTTCGTCAGGGTGAAGAAGCGTGAGCGGCTTCATCTTCAACGACGCAAGGCTTTCTTCGGCAAAGACTTCTTCGGGAAGGCGAAGCTCGCGGCGTTCGGAACCGTCCGGATTTCTGTAAGAAAAAACACCGATGGAAGTCACCGGAGCACGGGCAATCAAGAATCCCTCGGCGGTCTTTTCAGCCGGGTTCGTCTCGTAATTGATGGCGTCCTGGTACCAGTCTAGGCGGCTTTGGGACACCTGCAAAGAGTCTTTTTTCTTGTTCATACCCAAAATATAATTTTATTTTAAGAAAATAATAACAAAATTTTAAGCATAATGTACAAAAACGGCATTGAAAACGGCAAAACACCGCCTTCAAGACGTCCCTCGTTGCAAAATCACAAGATTTCGTCGGCTGGCGGCTCGTATTGCTCAAGGAACTGGAACAGAGGATCGCCTTCGGGCAGTCCGTCGATAGCCTTCAAGACATCATCGTCTGAAAATTCTTCCTTGACAATGTAATCGTTACCGTCTCGGGAAAATACAAGCGAATCGGTCCATCTGTTATAAACTATTGAATAGCCGTTCAAGAGGCAGTAATCTTCGAGCTCGCTGTTTTTCAGAAGTTCGCCTGTTGTCATTATCTTGTCTCCTTTATCAAATCTAATACAAAGTCGCGTGCCGTCGGAAGGTACTTGTCAAGAATTTTCCTTGCGTTATCGTTCGGGCTAGAAAGCATTTCGAGAATTTCCGCGAACGCCTCCGTGCATTTGTTGCTGTCGCCGTCAAAGCCCCTCCAATATCTTGAGCCGTGACCGTATATGCCGAAGTAGTTCTGTATGCCAGTTCCGGCCTCGAACATGTCGGACAAGGCGCCATAAACAGAATGCTCGTCACCGCCCTTCTTTGACATTTCCACAAGCCCGTTCAAAGTCTTGCTATAACGGTCAACAGACGTAAGGTTCCCGGCAAATTCTCTTCGTTCAAGCCTTTCAAGGATATAGTCAACAAGTTTACTGTTTTCGCCATTTACAAGAGCCTCGAACATGGACTTGTCTTCAATGGCGCCTACAATCGTAATGACCTTGCTGTAATCGTCCATGTTTTTTGCCGACTTGCGAACGGCCATTATCCAGTCGTATCGAGAAGAATCCGCATTATTCAAAGCGTCCTTCAAGGCCGTCTTGCATTCCTTCGGTATTTCCTTCAACAGCCTCTTGACAGTATCCTTTCGTTCGGCTGTAACGGCTTCGACAATAGGAGTTACAAGTTCGTCCTTGACAATTTGGCCGAGATTCCTATTGCCATATTTTGACATCATTATTTTCGAAGCGTAAAGAGCGTTGTGCGCAACTCCTATCTTACGGTCAAGGGCATGGCCTAGCTCATGGACAACATCGCCACCTGTGGATCCGTTTTTCTTTATATTGACTTTCTTGCCGAATACGCCAAAGGAACTCCGGCTGCTGCTTTTTACATTGTTGACAAACTTCGTGAATGTATCGGAATATGCGAGCTGTACGGCTCCGTCAAGCCGCTTTATTCTTGAAAAGGCGTCTTTCTTTACTGAACTGGAAATCCTTAAGGAATCGGGGAATCTTACGGACAGCATGTCCATAAAAATCTTTTCATCGGTGAAAACGCCTAAGTTTTCGTCGATTTCAGTTTCCTTGATTTCGGTTTTAGGCGCCTCGGTAGGCTCAATATCCGGCAATTCGCTTGCACCGACGCCCTCAAGCTCATCCCAGTTAGGTATAGCCACGCAACGGCACATTATGTCCATTCCGGGGTGAAGATACGGCGCATCGCCGGCACGCTTTACCCACTCGCCGTTCTCAAGCCATACGGTCGGATCGTCCCAGCGGCAAATCTTGCCGTTCATCACATAATGGCTAGGCAACGCTTTAGGATAAAGGCCTGTAGGATTTCCTCTTACTCGCTCGTCCTCGGACGTGCTCCAAATGTATGTCTCTATTCCGGCGTCAGCCATTCTGCCCTGCGTAAGCGCGGAGTTCAGCTTTGCGGTCTGGTCACGTGCGATGATTCTAGCCCGTCTGTAGCTAATGCCCGGAAGGTCCGCATTTATCATGGCCGTCACCTGCCTTGCGCTCTTGCCAGCCTTAACGCCTTCGCGTATGCGCCGGGCTACGGTGTCCAGCATATCCTGCGAAGCCTTCGTTATAAGCGTGACCTGCTCGCGAGACCATGAGTCTATAACGTTATTCACCCACGGTTCATCTTCCGCGAACGCCTCCCCGATGGCTATTTCCTTGAACGCCTGCAGTTCTTTCTTGTTGAACTTGTCAACAGTCCTTGCGATATTGACGATACCGCCGATAGCGGGGCCGTTCGTTCCCGGCTCCGGCTCCAAATCTTCAAGCGCATCTTCTCGCGGCACCATCATCGGGACCGCGATGGCGGCGTAAGCCTTCCACCGCTTTTGCAGGAAGCTTGAAATGGACGAAGTATATTGCCGTTCAAGGGCAAGCGGATATTTCCACGTTCTCGCCTTCAAACGGCGCAACTTTACGCGCGTCATACCTCCCGCCCTTTTCAGGTCGTTTATGAATTTGCTTGTAGGGTTCATAAACTATTCCCCCTTACCGCCTTCGCCTTCAAGGCTGAAAGACGGAGGAACTTCATCTTCTACGCTGGTGTCAAACGCATAGCCGCCGACAAATCGGTTCTTCCTCACTTCCTCCTGGCTCAATACACCAGCGTCCATGTAGTTCTTGTCGGTACGGCTCTGAATTTCCCTCGTCTCAGCGTCTGCCTTCTGGTCGCGCTTCGAGAGCGGGTTGAAATTGATTGTAAGCGGTCCGTCCGAGACATCGACCGCCTTTAGGCCGGCGTTCAAGATTCCCATTAGTTGCAGGAGCGGCGGCAGTACCTGGGTCTGCTGTAGCCCCGCTATGTATGAATTGAAATTGTCATCGTCTCCCTGCCCCGTGGCGTTCATGCCAGCGGCTGAACGTCCGAACATCAACGTTACCGGGATTCTGTAGGAGCCAGCAACGCTCATCGCCTGACGGTCCCAAATTTCGGGCAACCCGGCAAAGGAGAAATTCTCGCGGGTGCAGTCTTCGCCCTCGCCAAGCATTACGCCGTTGATTATGCTCTTCTGTTCGTCGATGGCCTCCATGCGTGTCTCGATCGCCTTGTAGTTATTTTCGGCAACAAGCTGTTCGAGGTTGGACATCTTGTACTTGACGATGGAACATTCCTTGACGAGATGCGAAATTCCCTGTACGGTCGTTCCGAAGTGGTGGGCGTCCTCAAGGCCTTCGTAAATAGCCGAAAGACCCCAGAAGCGCTCGTAATCGAGCCAGCCTGGGAAAGCGGCATCCACTTTCGTTACAGACTTGAAAATGATGCAGCGCGAGGCGTGGACGGTAAAGAATGTTCCCGATGCGGAGCGCAGGATATAGCGTTCGTACTTCTCGAAGTAGAGCGATTCGGGCATCTTGACCGTTTCCATCATGCCGAGTTCAACGCGGGTGCGCGGATAGACACGTAGTTCTCGTATTTTGCCGCCCTTGGACGGGTCCCACGGCGTATCCCATTCACCGGCGCCTGCCACATCGAGCACGATTATGGCACCGCCAAAAACTCTGGTCCATTTCAGCGCCTCTGTGAAAGCCGCCGGTCCGTTCAGGTTGCCGAAGGCCTTGAAGAGACTGCCGTCGTCGCCTTCAACCTCGAAGCCGTTCTGCATCATCTTCTCGGCTATGATGTTCACGGCGTTCTTGATGCGCCCATCGGTATAGTAGAGCGCTTCGAGCTGCACGTCTACCAAGCGCGGGAAACCGGGCACGGAGTCAACGGGAAGTGCGGACTTGTCCTTTCGGGAGCCGATGCCTGCAAGAACGTTCTTCCACGCATCCAGTCGGAATAGGCTTGATAAGTTTTTCATGGTTGTTTTTCCTTTGTTAAAAATTTATCCATCTCATGTGTAGAGAGCGCCCGGACCGCCACCCTTGTAAATGGCCTGCCTAATCAGCGAGGCTGCGCTGTCGGGAGCGTCGCGCGGGTCCTGTCCCGGTCTGTAGTCGTTTATCTGGTTAAGGTAGTTCGGGTCTGTGTTCGGATCCCATACGATACGCTGCCAGCACTTCTTGAGGAACGCCACGATCTTGATGTCCTTGTTCATGCTTTCGGAATACGGGTGAACAGTCGGGAATCCAGGCACCTTGCGTAGCTCGCCCGCAGCCATACCCTTGTCGGGGTTCTTCTCGATGTGGAAATTGCGAACGTTTCGCAAACGGCATTCGCGCGCAATGTCTCCCTTGCAGTCCTCGAACGTTCCTGGGTAAATCTTGCCGTAAGCCTGAATCTTCCCGTCGGGTCGCTCCGCCATGATGGTAAGCGCGTTCGTACAAGTTCCATCCCACGCGGCGTCAAGATGGCCATGAATGCGTGTAGGCCGTATGGCGTAATCCCAATCGCCATAGATGGGCTCGTCGAAAATCTGCCCCTCGTCCTTTACGGAAGTGTCGAGCATGTAGTTGATGGCGAAAAGTGAAGCCG
>Ga0310691_10002298_pt1 | contig 25852 bp, 24 predicted proteins | sample 176DNAGHGlowgp2_FD_203887 | JGI IMG/M metagenome (GOLD analysis project Ga0310691, IMG submission 203887) | Sheep rumen microbial communities from Palmerston North, Manawatu-Wanganui, New Zealand - 1766 DNA GHGlow gp2 (v2) (version 2) | ecosystem: Host-associated > Mammals > Digestive system >...
TTCTGACGCATCTGGACGTTGTTCCGGCTGGCGGCGGCTGGAGCAGTGATCCCTTTGAACTCACGCAGGTCGGAGAAAAGCTGGTCGGACGCGGCGCTATCGACGACAAAGGTCCGGCTGTAGCAGCATTTTTCGCCGCAAGAGCAGTCAAGGAGCTCGGTATACCGCTGAAAAAGGGCATCAGGCTTATTTTCGGAACAAACGAGGAGAACGGTTCAGCCGATCTCGCCTACTACCGCAGCAAGCGAACTATGCCGCCTATGGTTTTCACTCCCGACGGCGAATACCCCGTCATCAATGCGGAGAAGGGTATGCTGAGAGTGTATTTTTCGGCGAAATACAGCGGAATTCCTGTGCGCGGCGGAACTGTCATAAATGCAGTTCCGGCGGTATGCTCCGATGATGCTGACGACTATATCGGACGATCCGCTCACGCTTCGACTCCGGAAAAGGGCGAGAATGCGATAACGAAATTCCTCGATATTCAGGGAGATCTTCACCCTCTGCTCAACAGGCTCTCGGAGCTCTTTCCTCACGGCGAGCTTAACGGCAAGAGCTGCGGACTCGGCTTTTCTGACGCTGTTTCCGGCGATATGACCTGTGTGCTGTCCATGCTGAATTCAAGGGACGGCAGGCTCTGCGGCGGTATCGACATACGCTTTCCGCTCGACCGCACAAAGGCTGAGATAAGCGGGATAATCTGCGAAAAGCTGCGCTCTGCCGGCTTTGACATTGACAGCTGCGAGGGCGTCGAGCCGCATTGTACCGATGAGAATTCAACATTTGTAAAGGCGCTGTTGAAAAGCTACGAGAGAGTCACCGGTGAGAAGGGACGCTGTATCGCTATCGGCGGTGGAACTTACGTCCACGAGATCGAGGGCGGAGTGGCTTTTGGCGCGGAATTTCCCGGCAAGGACGGTCATATGCACAGTCCGGACGAGTTCATTACTGTCGGTGATCTGCTGAAAAACGCGGAAATAATGGCAGAAGCGATGATCGGGATCTGCGGATAAACTATGTAGGACGGCTAATAGGTTGCTCCCATTAGCCGTCCTGTTTATCGTTTAGTGGTTCTTGTAGTGGTAGTCTTGTCGTGGTCGCCGGTGATACCGCTCACGATGTTTCCGGCGGCGTCCGTAACGCCATCGATGATGTCGTCGCCGGCTTTTCCGGCACCGTGGATAGCGTCACTGACACGCTCGCCGACAGAGTCATCGTCCATAGTTACCGCAGCAGTTCCGCTGTTTGAATCGTAGGAAGTATCGTCCGAACCGCAGGAAGTAAAAGCTGTACAAACGGTAAATAATATGGAGCATATTGCTAAAACCTTTTTCATACAAATCATATCCTTTACATTTGATGGTTGTGGAGAGCTTTTCCACAACATAAATCTATTGTTTACTCATTTCTCCTGATTATCCACACCTTTTCAAAGTTTTTTTCACTCAAAGAACGTGAATATACCGTGTTTTTCCACCTATTCAACATACTTTTCAACATACACGGGTATCACTCCACATCTGTTTCCACACAATGTTGAAAACTTATTCACACCCGTGTTGATGAAAATTAGCACTATATTGCTCGGAAATTCTGCCCCGGAAGCTATCAACGGGCGGCTAATCCGAAAACATACTGTATAATTGTTTTTAGTGCAAAAAAAGGGAGACCTTATTCAAAAGGTCTCCCTGATATTTTTATGATCGGATATTACTTTATATCGCCGTGGTGAGCCTGGAGGGACTTGACACCGAAGTGCTTGTTCTCTCTGTGAGCCTTGATACCCTCTGCACTTGCCTTAGCAGCAGCCATAGTAGTGATGTAGGGAACGCGGTGCTTGATAGCAGCTTTACGGATATAGCTGTCGTCGTGGATACTTGTCTTGCCGGCAGGAGTATTGATGATGAGCTGGATCTCGCCGTTAGCGATCTCGTCAGCGATATTCGGGCGTCCCTCATAGATCTTGAATATCTTCTTGCAGGGAATTCCCTCTTCCTTTATCATATCGTAGCTTTTGCCTGTTGCGAGGATATTGAAGCCGAGGTCGTTGAATGAGTGAGCAATGTCGAGGAGCTCAGCCTTATCTCTGTCGCATACGCTGAGGAGAACAGTTCCGCCGTCGGGGAGTCTTGTCTGAGTAGCCTCCTGAGCCTTGTAGTAAGCCTCGCCGAATGTGGGAGCGATACCGAGAACTTCACCGGTTGAACGCATCTCAGGTCCGAGGACAGGATCGACCTCCTGGAACATATTGAACGGGAATACAGCCTCCTTGACACCGTAGTGGTTGATCTGACGGTCGTGGAGCTCCGGAACAGGCGAGGGTCTGCCTGTGAGTGAGGAGGTGATTATATCGGTAGCGATTCTTACCATATTGATGTCGCAAACCTTTGATACGAGCGGAACGGTACGGGAAGCACGCGGATTAGCCTCAAGAACGTATACCGTATCGCCCTCGATAGCGTACTGCATATTCATAAGACCGCATACGTTCATCTCTACAGCTATCTTCTTTGTGTACTCCTTGATAGTAGCTACCTGCTTCTCTGTCAGGTTCTTTGAAGGCAGGATACAAGCAGAGTCGCCCGAATGAATGCCTGCAAGCTCGATATGCTCCATAACGCATGGAACAAAGCAGTGTGTACCGTCGGAAATAGCGTCAGCCTCGCACTCTGTAGCGTGGTTGAGGAAGCGGTCGATGAGGATAGGTCTGTCAGGAGTTACGCCGACTGCTGCGGACATATAAACTCTCATCATATCGTCATCGTGAACTATCTCCATGCCGCGTCCGCCGAGAACGTAGGAAGGACGAACCATTACTGGGTAGCCGATGCGGTTTGCGATCTCAAGAGCCTCGTCAACGTTAACAGCCATGCCTGCCTCGGGCATAGGAATGCCGAGCTTTTCCATCATAGCACGGAAGTGGTCACGGTCCTCAGCGAGGTCAATGGTCTCGGGAGTTGTGCCGAGGATATTGACGCCGTACTTTTTGAGGTCGCTTGCGAGGTTAAGAGGAGTCTGACCGCCGAACTGAGCGATAACGCCGACCGGTTTCTCCTTTTCGTGGATAGAGAGAACGTCCTCGAGGGTAAGAGGCTCGAAATAGAGCTTATCGGAGGTGTCGTAGTCAGTGGAAACGGTCTCCGGGTTGCAGTTTACGATAATGGACTCAAAGCCGAGCTTTTTGAGTGCGAGTGCAGCGTGAACGCAGCAGTAGTCGAATTCGATACCCTGACCGATACGGTTAGGACCGCCGCCGAGTATCATTATCTTGGGCTTGTCGGTATTTACGGGGCTGTTGTCCTTGTCAAGGTGGTATGTGGAGTAGTAGTAAGCCGCATTCTTTGTACCGCTTACATGAACGCCCTCCCAAGCCTCCTTGATGCCGAAGCCGATGCGGGCATTGCGTATCTCCTCCTCTGTAACTTCGAGGAGAGAGCTGAGGTAGCGGTCTGAGAAGCCGTCGAGCTTAGCCTGTTTGAGGACGTTTTCAGCAGGAACGCTGCCCTTCATTGTTAGAAGTTTCTCCTCCTCGTCAACAAGCTCCTTCATCTGCTCGATGAAGTACTTCTTTATCTTTGTGAGGTCGTGGAGCTCGTCGATAGTAGCGCCCTTGCGGAGAGCCTCATACATAACGAACTGTCTCTCGCTGGTGGGGAAACGGAGCTGATCGAGGAGCTGTTCCTTTGTCATTTCGTGGAAATTCTTAGCGAAGCCGAGACCGTATCTGTCCTTTTCGAGGGAACGGATAGCCTTCTGGAAAGCCTCCTTGTAGGTCTTGCCGATGCTCATTACCTCGCCGACAGCTTTCATCTGAGTGCCGAGCTTGTCCTCAGCGCCCTTGAACTTCTCGAATGCCCAGCGAGCGAACTTGATAACGATGTAATCGCCGTCCGGATAGTACTTATCGAGAGTGCCGTACTTGCCGCAGGGAATTTCCTTGAGTGTGAGACCGCAGGCGAGCATTGCCGATACGAGAGCTATCGGGAAGCCTGTTGCCTTTGAAGCAAGTGCGGAGGAACGAGAGGTTCTGGGGTTGATCTCGATAACAACGATGCGTCCTGTCTCAGGATCGCGGGCAAACTGGCAGTTGCAGCCGCCGATGACCTGAATGGACTCTATAATGCGGTAGGACATCTCCTGGAGCTCCTTCTGAACGTCCTCGGGGATAGTGAGCATAGGTGCAGAGCAGAAGGAATCACCGGTGTGAACGCCGATAGGGTCGATGTTCTCGATGAAGCAAACGGTTATCTTGTTGTTCTCAGCATCGCGGACAACCTCGAGCTCGAGCTCCTCCCAGCCGAAGATGCACTCCTCAACGAGTACCTGTCCTACGAGAGAAGCCTGAAGTCCTCTTGCACAAACGACCTTGAGCTCGTCAACGTTGTAGACCATACCGCCGCCGGCACCGCCCATTGTGTAAGCCGGACGGAGAACTACGGGGTATTTGAGCTTTTCAGCGATCTTAACAGCCTCGTCAACGGAATAAGCAACCTCACTGCGGGGCATACCGATGCCGAGAGCCTTCATAGCATTCTTGAACTCGATACGGTCCTCGCCGCGCTCGATAGCATCGACCTGAACGCCGATTACCTGAACGTTGTACTCCTTGAGTACGCCAGCCTTGTCGAGCTCAGAGCAGAGGTTAAGTCCTGACTGACCGCCGAGATTGGGAAGGAGAGCGTCGGGACGTTCCTTCTTGATTATCTGGGTAAGTCTTGAAAGGTTGAGCGGCTCGATATAGGTGATATCCGCAACATCTGGGTCTGTCATGATGGTAGCGGGGTTAGAGTTTACGAGAACGATCTCGTAGCCCAGTTTTTTGAGGGCTTTGCAAGCCTGGGTTCCGGAATAGTCGAATTCACACGCCTGACCGATGATGATAGGACCTGAACCTATTATCATGATCTTGTTGATGTCCTGTCTTTTTGGCATACTTGATCTCCCAACCCGTACAAATAGTACGATAAAATTCAGATGTGCATTTTCGCTTTAAAGCGTCATTGCACAACTTCTTACCTTATATTGTAACACAAAACGATATGAAATGCAAGATAAAATTGAAAAAAGAGTAAGAAATCGAAGTGCATAGCAGTTTGCCGCATCGAAAGTCTCTGATGTGTGCGATGTAAAAAGAAGCCGTCCGCAAGAACTGAGCGAGCTTGCGAGCGGCAACGGTGGGCACCGCTTTTTATCCTGAGCGGTGTACCACTCGGTCTCAGACAGGATCCTACCTCGACCTCGGGCAAAAACGGCGGTATCGCATTTGTTAATTGTTTCCGTTTTATTGTTCTGCCGTGTGCGATGTAAAAAGAAGCCGTCCGCAAGAACTGAGCGAGCTTGCGAGCGGCAACGGTGGGCACCGCTTTTTATCCTGAGCGGTGTACCATTCGGTCTCAGACAGGATCCTACCTCGACCTCGGGCAAAAACGGCGGTATCGCCGCGTTACATATCGTTTCTGTTTTCGAGGGCTTTGTAGAGCGTGACCTCGTCGGCATATTCGAGGATACCTCCGACCGGCAGACCAAAGGCGAGCCTTGTCACCTTTACGCCGAGGGGTTTCAGCAGACCTGCCGCGTACATAGCGGTAGCGTCGCCCTCAACGGTGGGATTGGTAGCCATTATGACCTCCTGCACACCGCCCTCGGAAATACGCGCGAGGAGCTCCTTGAAGCGGAGCTTATCCGGGGTAATGCCGTCCATAGGCGAGAGCAGACCGTGGAGCACATGGTAGACGCCGTTGTATTCGCGGGTGCGCTCAAAGGCGGTAACGTCCTTGGGACCCTCGACCACGCAGATGACGCTTTTGTCTCTGTCGTCGTCGCTGCAAATGGGACATATCTCCCTTTCAGTGAGGTTCTGACAGCACTTGCAGCAGCGGACGTTGCGTTTTGCATCGAGGAGGGCGTTTGCGAAGTCCTCGACCGCAGTCTCGTCCATAGACATGACATGGTAGGCGAGTCTTTGTGCGGACTTCATGCCGATACCCGGCAGAGAGGCGAACTTTTCCGCGAGAATTACAAGCGGAAGAGCATTATGGTCAGCCATTATCCTTAAAACAGACCGGGAAGTGCAACTCCTCCGGTGATCTTGCTCATTTCGGTCTCGGTAGTGGTCTCAACGTTGTTGACAGCCTCGTTGACAGCACTGATGATGAGGTCCTGGAGCATCTCGATATCCTCGGGATCAACGACCTCGGGCTTTATAGTGAGGGACTTGATAGTCTTCTTGCCGGTAACAACGACCTCAACAGCGCCGCCGCCAACGACAGCAGAGAACTCTCTGCCCTCGATATCCTCCTGAAGAACAGTGATCTGATCCTGCATCTTCTGAGCCTGCTTTATCATTGAGTTCATATTCTGAGCGCCGCCGCCCATATTCTTGGGTATTCTTGCTTTCATTTCAAATTCTCCTTCGGAATGTTTTTTTATTATTCAAAGCAATGACTTGCTTTTTAACATTATCAACAGTACCGCTTATCAAAAGGTAATTCAGTTTATAGTTTGAAGTTGTTAGTTCTTAGTTGTGTTGTCCGATGACGCGGACGGATCTGAAAAGATGCACTGATAAACAGTCTGTGTAGGGGACGGCGGGTCTCGGCTGTCGCCTCGGTCGGTGCTTCTGCTTCGCAGAGGTGTCCACCGGACACCCGCACTCTCGACGTCCCGCAATTCGATTATCCTGCTGTCTTACGGCAGAGGGCTGTCGGGGACGCCAGCCCCTACTTAATTGATGCCCTGTCCGTTTTCAACGGCAGTTTCGATATTATTCGCCTGAGCCTTTTTTATAAGCTCCTCAGCCATATTCCTCTGCTGATCGACCGTTGTGGCGCATCTTGCCTTTATGACGTAACGCTGTCCGAGCACACGGCTGATAGTCTCGCTGAGGGGTATCGCGTTCTCCTTGTTCTTGAACAGCGTTATGAAGAAGCGGTTCTGTGAGGTTATGAAGATGATATTGCCGGCTGTAGCGGCAAAGGAACCGTCAAGGCTTCCGGCAACGGCAGGGTTGACCTTCCGGAATTCCTCCAGCACCTCGTCCCAGCGGTTGCAGGGGATAAGGTCCTCCGGTCTGAGCTTCTTGATGTCCACAGTAGGCTGAGGCTCGGTGTCCGGAGCAGGATTTCTTGCGGTAAGGACCTCCGGCTCGGCAGGTCTCCCTCCGGAGAGGGGAACGTTCTGAATGGAGCTGAGCTTATCCTCCAGCTTTTTTATTTTATCATAAATCTCAGAATTGTCAATAGTTTCGGCGGTTTTATTTACATTTCCGCAAAGTCTGATAAGCGTCATCTCGAATTCGACGCGCTTGTTCATGACCTTCATCATGCGTTCACGGCACTCCTGCAAAGCGGAGAGCCTTGCCATAACGGTATCGAGGTCGGTGCTTTCGGCGAGTTCCCGGAGCTTTTCGAGCTCGTCCGGCATACACACGATGAGGCTCGCGGCATTTTCGGGCGAGACCTTAATGAGCATGATGTTCCGGAGCTGAGCGATGAGCTCCTCGCAGAGCCTTGAAAGGTCCTTTGACATATCGTAGAGGCTTCCGGTAATGCCGAGAGCCTTCGCGGTATCGGAGCTGTTTATCGCAGAGAGCATATCGTAGAGGTAGTCCCTTCCGGCGATACCGGCAGTGTCAGAAACCGCCGCTGCGTCAATGGTCTCGGCACAGGCAGAGCACTGGTCGAGGAGGGATACCGCATCACGCATACCGCCGTCGGCAAGCTTCGCGATCATAGCGGCACCGTCGTCGGTGAGGGAGATGTCCTCCTGCTGGGCGATATATTTGAGCCTTGCGGCGATATCCTCCGCCTTGATGCGCCGGAAATCGTATCTCTGGCAGCGTGAGGCGATAGTAGCCGGGACCTTGTGTATCTCGGTCGTCGCAAGAATGAATTTGACGTAAGGAGGGGGCTCCTCCATAATTTTCAGAAGCGCATTGAAAGCGCCCTGCGAGAGCATATGCACCTCGTCGATGATGTAGATCTTGTAAGCGCCGCGTTCGGGGGTATAGACCGCACCGTCACGCAGGTCGCGGATATTGTCAACGCCGTTGTTGGAGGCAGCGTCTATCTCGACAATATCGGTAAGTGCGCCGCTGTCGGCATCACGGCAGATGTCGCATTCAAGGCAGGGGTTGCCGTTCTTCATATTGCGGCAGTTGACAGCCTTGGCGAGGATACGCGCACAGGTGGTCTTACCCGTACCGCGGGAGCCTGTGAACAGGTAGGCGTGGGCAGTTCTGCCGCTGATTATCTGATTTTTCAGCGTATCGGTAGTATGCTGCTGTGAGATGACGTCATCGAAGGTGAGCGGACGCCATTTGCGGTAGAGTGCCTTGTACAAATGCAGCACCTCCTTTTCAGCTCTTGGAAGAGTCTGACGAGGAACGGTTGCCGAGCATTACGGCAGCCTGTACCTCCTCGAAATAATTGGTGAAGCCGTGAGGGTCTTCGATATTATTGAGCATGGCAAGGCGGAAATATTCCGAAGCCTTGTCAAAATCCTTCAGAAGGTTATACGCGATGGCAGCTCCTCCGAGTGCGGAGGCATAGCTCTCGCGGCGTTCGATAGCCTCATTGTACCATTTCAGGGCAGTTTCGCCGTCATTGAGCTTGAGGTAGATATTGCCTATTTCGAGCCTTGCACGGCTGCTGTACTGGTGGTCGGAGTCAACGAGCTTCAGGAGTATATCGACAGCCCGCTTCGTATCGCCGCTCTCCGCGAGGCAGCGTGCTCTGAAAACCGGCATTTCCGCAAGAGTGAAGCCGTTTTCCTCAGCCTTGTCGTAATTTATGATAGCATTGGGGTAGATGCCCATTATCTGGTAGCAGCGTCCGCGGTAGAATGAGATGATCGCCTGTTCCTCGCGGCTCCTTGGGAGGTCTGAGGCATCGAGCTCGGTGAAGATATCGAGCGCTCCCCTGAAATCTCCGGAATGGAAGGTGTGGACACCCGCCTCGAAGATACGGGATTTCTTGTCGAGACCTGTAAAAGCGCCGCCGATGATGTCCTCATCGTAGCGGTGGAAGATCTTCAGCCCGTACTTTCTCACTTCAAGGAAGAAGAATATCAGCCACAGTGGGAGAAGTATCGTGAACATTATAATGAGAGCATCGCCGAGCATTATGCTGCGGCAGCCCGATGCGAAGCAGAGTATCGCGAAAGCGGCGGCAGAGAGGACTGCATCGGCGGCAAACGCCTTAACAGCGGCTCTTCCGAGAGAGAGCATGACCCTCTTTGTCCTTCTTGCGGCAAGCGTAAACAGCACGATGATCCCTCCTTTGCGTGAGTTTCGTTTCAGCACAAAAAATTCCGGAACATAGATGTGCGGGCTTGCTGCGGCACACAAAGCGATCCGCTTAATGCTGCTCGGTCTCCCGCCTGACATGGTTCACGGGGCGATGTTGCACAGGGCCCACACATCTATATTTCGGAATTTCTCCTGAATTATGAGCAGACATACGCTCTATTGTTTATTATAACACACCTCCGGAGATTTGTCAAGCATTTATTTTTTGAGAAGGTAACGGCGTCCCCTTGTCCTGCCATGCCCTCTTTCAGCGCAGGGAACATAAATCCGCGCCAGCCGATCTCCTTGAAAAGTCGGGCTTCCAGCCCATATCGCGGAATTTTCCGCCTGCAAAGAGAACTCCGAGCGCGGGCATGAACATAGCCAGTGCGAGCATACGTCCGAAGCTCATATTGCCAGCCATACTGCCGGGATTTCGGTCATGAATGCCTATTGCCATCAGTATCCACGCTGATATGAACGTGAAGAGAAGATATTTCGCAAATTTCGACATAACACGCCTCACCTCCGCACAACAAAGCCCTTGCCTATAATGTTAACACATATATCATCTTATGTCAATAGCGATATAACTTGTATTATCAGTGCTAAATAGTGTTGACTTTGGAAGGAATATATTGTATAATTATTATGATAACTTCTAAATATATTTTTTTACTATGAGGTGATATCTATGGCTAAATTCAAGGTTATCGAAAGACAGGGTCAGATCGGCATTCGCTGCAAGCTCGGTTCGTCTGAGGCTATAAACAGCAACGAGATACTCTACTTCTCACAGCACTACATCAGAGGTCTCATGCAGCCCACGGTCGAGGACGCCGGAAGACTTTTCTTCATCGGCGCACAGGGAGTTCCGCTGAGCAGATTTCTCCGCACCCCTATCGGCAAGGACCATTTCTTCATGATGGCTGCACAGATAATGGAGACCTATAAATCCGCCGTCAACAACGGTCTCAACCCCAGCAACATCGTTTACGACCCGGACAGCATTATCATCGACAGCTCAAGCGGAGAGCTCTTCTTCGTATATGCCGCAATATACGGCAATCCGCCCCTCAACGGCGGCTGTGCCTATGCTATGAACCTCATAGCCTCCGGCGTTTCCTATGCTTCTCAGGAGGACTACAACGCCGTTGTGAACTTCATGAACTTCGTAAACAGCAATCCCCAGTTCTCCATAACGGCGACCGAGGAATATATAATGAACGTTTCACCGGTAACATACAGCATTATCCCCAGACAGGAATTCAACGAGGCTGCTGCGGCTCCGGCAGCGTTCCCTTCGGCTGACCCCTATGCGGCTCCGGCTCCTGATGCTTCCATGGCACCTCCGCCTGCCGTACCTCCCGTATCTGCCGCACCTGCTGAGATGTTCTCTCCCGGCGGGATGTTCTCGCCCGCACCACCGGAAGCTCCTGTTCCTCCCGCAAATAATGCCGACGAGGGACGTCTTAAAATAAATATGGGCACAGCCGCCGCCGCTGTACCGGAAAGCGTCCTCAATGCTCCGACTGCTGAGGAGGCACCTGCGCCGGAAGCACCTGCTGAACCTGCTGTGCCGGAAGCACCTGCCGTTGCGGAAGAGCCTCCGCTGAGCGCAGAGACTACAGCCTCCGAAAACGCGCCCACTATTGATCGCGAAGACGAAATGAGCGAGACCATGCCCGCTGCTACGCCTGTTGAACCCGAGGCTGTACTTACACGCCGTTCAACAGGACAGTCCTTTCGCATCGACAAGCCAGTATTCCGCATCGGAAAGGAACGCGCAAAGGTCGATCTCTGCGTCACCGATAACAGGACCGTCAGCCGTGTCCACGCCACAGTATACAAACGCGGCAGCGATTGCTTCATCGCCGATAACAACTCCACAAACCGCACCTTCGTCAACGGTACCCCTATCCCCGTCCAGACCGAGATCAAGCTCAAAAACGGGGACGTTATCAGGTTTTCAAACGAGGAGTTTGATTTCACCTGCTGAGCTGCAAGGAGATCTTATTATGGATTACATCGTCGTAGCCGATACGGATATCGGCATCTCAAAGAAGGTCAATCAGGATAGTCTCTGCGTTAAGCTTGCCGAGAATTCCTTCTGCAAGGCTGCAATGGTCATGGTCTGCGACGGTATGGGAGGTCTCTCAAAGGGCGAGGTCGCAAGCGCTGAGGTAGTCCGCAGCTTCTCTGAATGGTTCGATACAAGCTTCGAGAGTGAGCTGCACAACTGGAGCTGGGACAGGATAGCCCGGATAACCGTTGACCGCCTCAAGGAGCTGAATGCGCGTATCATAGCCTACGGCGACAGTCAGGGAATAAAGCTCGGAACTACTGCTACCGGTATGATAGCCGTGAACAAGCAGTATATGATCTTCCATGTCGGAGATACAAGAGTGTATAAGATAGCAGATGACGTCCAGCAGCTCACGGACGACCATACCTTCGTGAACCGTGAGATCAAGCTCGGAAGAATGACCCGCGAGCAGGCACTCACCGACCCGCGCCGCAATGCCCTGATACAGTGCATAGGCGTTACCGGTGAGGTATCGCCGGAGATAAGCTTCGGTATACTCGAAAACGGAGCACACTACCTGATATGCTCGGACGGTCTCCGCCATGACGTCACTAACGAGGAAATACTCGATATCCTTTCCCCTGATCTCATAACCACAAGGTCTTCGCTCGAAGCAAGACTCCGCATGATGATAGAGCTCGTAAAGATAAGGGACGAAAAGGACAATATTTCAGGCGCAGTTCTCCGCGCCGATTTCTGAGCTTTTCCGCATTCTATAAGGAGGTGAGAGCTTTGCCGTCAGATGTAAAGGGCGTTATCATCGCCGCCATAGGAGTATTCATCGTACTCAATATGATAATGTGGACTGCTATCGGCCTTATCAACCGCAGAAAGCGTAAAAAGCGCAGGATCACAGTCCCGGACGTCAGCCTTCCGGTTTCAACAAAAGGCGACAGAGTTCTGCTCATACAGCCCGGCAGACAGAATGAGCTCCAGCAGGCTTTCAACGTCCACAAGAATATCCCTCCGACCGACCCGAAGCTGCTACAGGCTAAACCGGATAACAGCTTCCGCATTGTCAGAAGCGAGATCATCGTTCATACAAAGGATAAGATCTAAGGGCGCACAACTGTGCGCCCTTGAGCTTGTTGATAAACCTGCTTTTATTTGTGCATTTTCGGGCGAGCGGAACTCGCCCCTACACAAAACGATGGTATATAGCCGAATTGTAGGGGCTGTCCTTGCAGCTCACTAAAAAAGGACGCCGGAGCGTCCTTTTTTCATTATGCCTTTGCGGGTTCGGATTTGCTTCTGCTTTTCCACCATGACCATGTTACAGGTGCAACGAAGAGTGAGGTGAAGGTACCGGAGATGAGACCTGCCATAAGCGGTACAGAGAAGCTGAGGAGTGAAGTATAACCCTTTATCAGAACTACGATAGTGATGATGAGCATAGTGCTGATAGTTGTGATAGATGTTCTTATCGAACGGGTGAGTGACTGTGAGCAGCCGGTATTGATGAGCTCATTGAGAGAAGCCTTCGGCATGAGCTTGCGGTTTTCTCTAATTCTGTCGTAGATAACGATGGTGTTATTGATAGAGTAGCCGAGTATGGTGAGTATAACAGCGACCATATTAGCGCTGAACTCGAAGCCGAAGAGGTAGGATACAGCCATAGCTGTCACAAGATCCTGAACGAGTGCGAGTACCGAGCAGGCACCTGCCGACCAGCCGCCGATCTTGCGGAATCTTATCGCAACATAGATGATGATGATGATAGCTGCGAATACAACTGCGATAACGCACTTGAGGAGGAACTCGTTACCTGTTGAGGAGGTAACGCTCATAGCCTCGCTGCCCTCGATGTTGAGATCGGGGTATTCAGCCTTGATAAGGTCTGTGAGCTTGTTCTGATCCTCGATATTGAAGCTGCCTGTTGCGAGGTTGATAGTGAACTGGGGCTTGCCGGTATTGACGTCCTCGCCCTCTCTTACAGTCACCTTTGAGCTTGTGAGGGTACCTACGAGCTCCTTGATCCTGCCGGTGTCGATGTCGTTGCCCTTGTCGTAGGTGTAGGTCTTCATAGTACCGCCCTTGAACTCGATAGAACGGTTATCGCCGCGGATTATTATACCGATTATAAGTGCGATCAGCACGATGATACCAACAGCAAGTATAATGGGCTTCTTTCCGCAGAAATCGTAAACTTTTCCGGTGTAAGCCGGCGCAGTCTGCTTGATGTTCTTTTTCTTTGCGCTCATTTCACATTACCTCCGTAAAGCTTTCTGTTCTTGAAGCACTTGAACTTCGTAAGTGACGTTACCATAAGTCTTGAAGCGAAAACGCCCATGACGAAGTTGAGGATAACGCCGGCGAGGAGAGTGAAGCCGAAGGAATAAACGAAGCCCTCAGCTGTAGCGCCGAATGCGAAGAAAATGGTCTTGTTGAGGATCTTGGAGAAGAGGCTCGAGGGAACGCCGAATGCGCCCATGAGGATAACGGCGATGATAACGTTTGTAACGTTGCCGTCGAGGATAGCGGAGAAAGCTCTCTTATAGGCTATCCTTACAGCGGAATCAAGGGACTTTCCGGAACGGAGCTCCTCCTTGATACGCTCGCCTGTGATGATGTTGGCGTCAACGCCCATACCGACGGCAAGGATAATACCTGCGATACCGGGGATAGTGAGCGTAGAGCCGCTCATGAAGCCGAACCAGCCTGATACAGCCGCGATGCTTCCTGCGACCTGACCGATAAGGGCGATAACAGCAACCATACCGGGGAGTCTGTAGAGGACTATCATATAGATCGCGATGAAGATGAAAGCGATGATTGCTGCGAGGACCATAGCCTCGAGCGAGCCCTCACCGAGAGTAGAGGATATCCTGTTTACGCTTACGGTATCCATTTTGAAGGGAAGCGCACCGCCGTTGATCTGGTCGGCGAGCTTCTTAGCGCTCTCGTTAGTGAACTGACCTGTGATGATAGCGGAACCGTCAGTGATAACGCTGCTTACGGTAGGAGACGAGATCATAACATCGTCCATCCATATCGAAATGGGGGTATCTGTACCTGCGAGCTCTCTTGTAGCGTTAGCGAACTTGGTAACGCCGCTGTCGTTGAGCTTGAGGTCAACGAGCCATTCCTTGTTTCCATAATCCTTGGTCTGTCTGTAATCGTAGTCAGCTTTTTCAACGTCCGCACCGGTGAGAACGAGCTTGCTTTCATCGGTATTGTCGGTGCCCTTGTAGAAAGAGAGCTGAGCCATGCTTCCGAGCTCCTCAACGGCGCTCTCAGGGTCGAAGTCCTCGTCCTTCTGAGTGGGGAAGCGAACGATGATCCTGTTGCTCTTGCTGTCGCTGTAAACCTCATTGTCGGTGATACCAAGGTTAGCGAGACGGGTCTTCATTATCTGTACTGCCGCATCGAGCTGGGAGGACGAAACATCTCCGTCATAGTCCTCAGCGGGCTCGAAGGTAGCGTCGATACCGCCCTGAATGTCGATACCCTTCTTGATATCGTCAACGCCCTTGATATAGGTCTTTGTGTTGTCGCCGTACGCATAGTCGAGTCCGACAACAGCCGTAAAAGAAAACAATGCGATTATAGCAACGACAATGAAGAAAGTCGATTTTCCTATTTTTTTCACAGTCATGCCTCCTATTAATTTTGTGTCTCTACGACAATTACTATTATTTTACTATATTTCTGCCAAAAAGTCAATAGCCTGCGCGAATTTTTTAGCATTACGATGAAATAACCTCAAATCGTAGGGGCGGATATTATCCGCCCGCAATATACCGCAAACTCCTGACCTGTAGGGGACGCTGCCCCTACACTCGATTTAATTACGCATTAAAAAAGCGCCCGCAGCGGAGCGCTTTTGTCCTATTTGAAATGCTTCTGCGATACCTTCAGACGGTTCATTGCGCGGTTGAGAGCAGCCTGAGTCTGGTAATACTCCTTGATGCTCTGCTTCTGACGGAGACGTTCCTGAGCGCGTTCACGGGCTTCCTCGGCACGTTTTATGTCGATCTCCTCCGGCAGCTCGCAGTTATCCGCGAGAATTATCGAGGATTCGGGCATTACCTGTATGAAACCGCCTGATATAGCCGCATAGTGCCACTTGCCGTCCACCATGTATTTCAGCTCTCCGGCAGGGAGAGTGGTCACGACAGGCTCATGGCCTGCCATGATGCCGACAAGACCGTCTATAGCCGTAATTACAAGGTGCTCGCAGTCGCCCTTGTAGAAAATGCGGTCTGTAGCGATTATTTCAAGGTGAAATTTCCTCGGCATAGTATCACTCGTCCTTATCTATCTGCTTAGCCTTTGCGATAACGTCGTCGATAGTGCCGGCCATGAGGAAGGCAGCCTCGGGGTACTTGTCCATGTCACCGTCTATGATAGCCTTGAAGCCCTCGATGGTGTCCTTGAGCGGAACGTACTTGCCCTTCAGACCGGTGAAGTTCTCCGCAACGTTGAAGGGCTGAGAGAGGAACTTCTGTATCTTTCGCGCACGGTAGACCGCAAGCTTATCCTGTTCATCAAGCTCCTCCATACCGAGGATAGCGATGATGTCCTGCAATTCCTTGTACTTCTGGAGAAGCTCCTGAGTGCGTCTTGCAACGTTGTAGTGCTCCTCGCCGACTATTTCCGGTTCGAGGATACGCGAATTTGACTCCAGCGGGTCAACGGCAGGATAGATGCCCTGCTCGACTATCTTACGCGAGAGTACCGTCGTAGCATCGAGGTGAGCAAAGGTTATTGCCGGGGCAGGGTCAGTGAGGTCGTCCGCGGGGACGTAAACCGCCTGAACCGAAGTGATAGAGCCGTCCTTGGTCGAAGTGATGCGTTCCTGCAATTCACCTACCTCCGTTGCGAGTGTAGGCTGATAGCCGACCGCGGAGGGCATACGTCCGAGCAGAGCCGATACCTCCGAGCCAGCCTGAACGTAACGGAAGATGTTGTCGATGAAAAGGAGAACGTCCTTGTGTTCGCGGTCACGGAAGTATTCCGCCATAGTAAGCCCCGTCTGTGCGACACGCATACGCGATCCGGGAGGCTCGTTCATCTGACCGAAAACAAGCGCGGTCTTGGAGATAACGCCGGATTCCTGCATCTCGTTCCAGAGGTCGTTTCCCTCTCGGGAACGCTCTCCGACGCCGGTAAATATTGAATATCCGCCGTGCTCGGTAGCGATATTGCGGATAAGCTCCTGAATGAGAACGGTCTTGCCGACGCCTGCGCCTCCGAAAAGACCGATCTTACCGCCCTTAGCGTAGGGGGCGATGAGGTCGATGACCTTGATTCCGGTCTCGAGCACCTCAACTACCGGGCTCTGATCCTGAAAGGTCGGAGCCTTGCGGTGGATCTCCCATTTCTCCTCGGCATCGACATCGCCCTTCCTGTCGATAGGCTCGCCGAGAACATTGAACATACGTCCGAGTGTAGCTTCGCCGACCGGTACTCTTATACAAGAGCCGGTAGCTGTTACTTCCATATTTTTCCGCAGTCCCTCGCTTGCAGCGAGCATGATGCAGCGGACGGTACGGTTTCCCATATGCTGGGCTACCTCCATGACGCGTTCCCTGCCGTCCACCTGAACGGTAAGAGCATCTCTTATCATCGGAAGCTTGCCCGTCGGGAACTCAACGTCTATAACAGGTCCGATGACCTGGGTTATTCTTCCTTTTTCCATTGCTTTCTCCTTTTTAAGAGAACTTTATAGGTGCGGGACAGCGCCCCGATGTCCCTTCCCGGGGATTTCCCAGGGAATAATTCATTTTGTCAGCAGACTGCGGCAATTGCCGGATCATTTCCCGACCGAAGCTGCACCTCCGCAGACCTCAGTTATCTCCTGAGTGATAGCTGCCTGACGGGCGCGGTTATAGAGCAGGGAGAGCTCCTTTATCATATCCTTGGCACTGTTCGTGGCAGCGTCCATAGCTGTCATGCGCGACTGCTGTTCGCAGCAGAATGCCTCGACCATTGCGCCGTAGATAACGCCCTTCGCGTAGTTAGGTATGAGATTCTCCATGACCACCTCCGGCGAAGGAAGGAAAGAAGCCTTCGGCAGCTTCTTCATGGTGCCGTCGGGAGCTTTGCCGAAGTGCCTGCGCTCAAATGGCAGGAGTCTGAGTTTTCTTGTCTCCATAACATTTGAAGTCACCATATCTGTATAGATAAGATAGACCTCATCGAGCTCGCCCTCCTCGAATTTATCGAGAACGAGCTGCGCTATCTCCATAGCGCGGTACAGAGTGGGGTTCTGCGTGGTATAGAGAAACTCGCTGTCAACGGAGTTCTTTCTGCGGTTCTGGAAGTACATTCTCCCGACCTGTCCCATAACGAAAAGCTGGCAGTTGTCAAGGTTCGCCTGCTCTGAAAGCTCCTGCTCCGTGAAACGGAGGACGTTATGGTTATAGCTGCCGCAAAGCCCCTTGTCAGCCGTGATGACGATATATCCCTTTTTGCGGTTCTCCTCAGCGATCCCGGAACGGCGGTCGAAGTAGAACTGTCTTGTGTGGGGGGTATGCTCGAGGATACTGTCGATAGTTTCCTGCAATTTATAGAAGTAGGGCTCAGTGTCCTCGAGGGATTTACGCGCTTTTTTGAGCTTTGACGAGGACATGAGGTACATAGCGTTCGTTATCTTGAGTATCTGCTTGATACTGTTGATACGCTCGCGTATTTCTCTTATATTAGCCATGATTTATTCCTCAAAGGCAGTGACGATACGCTCGATACGCTCAGCGAGGTCGTCTGTGAGGACCTTCTTCTCCTCTATCTCCTCGATGATATCCTGACCGTAGGTGCGGATATAGTTCATCAGCTCGGTACGGTATTCGCGCAGCTCCTTGAGCGGAATGCCCTTGAACAGGTCATGCTGAGCGGCATAGAGGAGAATCACCTGCTCATAGTGCGGAAGCGGATTGTAGAGGGGCTGTTTCAGCAGCTCTGTGAGCATATGACCGTGGTCGAGGAGGTCAGTGGTAGCCTGATCGAGCTCGGACGAGAACTGAGTGAATATCTCCATTTCCTTGAACTGTGCAAGGTCGATACGGAGGTTTCCGGCAGCCTTTTTCATAGCCTTTGTCTGAGCGGCACCGCCTACACGCGAAACGGAAAGACCGTAGTTAACGGCAGGTCTGAGACCGGAGTTGAAAAGCTCGCTCTCGAGGAATATCTGACCGTCGGTGATAGATATAACGTTTGTCGGGATATAGGCGGAGATATCTCCGGCGAGAGTCTCTATGATAGGCAGAGCTGTCAGCGAACCGCCGCCGTGCTCATCATCGAGACGGCTCGAACGTTCGAGAAGTCTCGAATGGAGGTAGAAAACATCGCCGGGGTAAGCCTCACGTCCCGGAGGACGGTGCAGCAGCAGTGACATTGCACGGTAAGCTACAGCGTGTTTGGAGAGGTCGTCGTAAACGATAAGAACGTCCCTGCCCTTAGCCATGAAGTATTCAGCCATAGCCGTACCGGAATAGGGGGCGATGTACTGGAAGGGCGCCGGGTCGCTCGCAGAAGCGCAAACAACAATGGAATAGTCCATAGCGCCGTACTTTTTGAGGGTATTGACGACCTGAGCAACGGTCGAGGACTTCTGACCTATGGCAACATAGATGCAGATCATGTCCTTGTCCTTCTGGTTGATGATAGTATCGAGTGCGATAGAGGTCTTACCGGTCTGACGGTCGCCGATGATGAGCTCACGCTGACCGCGTCCTATCGGGAACATTGAGTCTATCGCAAGGATACCTGTCTGTAACGGCACGTTTACGGGCTTACGCTCGATAACGCCGGGAGCCTCACGCTCAATGGGGAAGTAGTCCTCCGCCTTGATAGAGCCGAGACCGTCTATGGGAGCGCCGAGTGCGTCAACGACTCTTCCGAGGAGCTCATCGCTCACGCCTACACCGGCACGTTTGCCTGTTCTGATGACGGAGGAGCCTTCTGTGAGACCGTGGTCGTCACCGAGAAGAACTACGCTTACGGAGTTTTCCTCAAGGTTCTGGACGATGCCTCTGATGCCTGTCTCGAATTCGACAAGCTCGCCGTACATAACAGCGTTCATGCCTCTGACGGTCGCGATACCGTCGCCGATACGGGTTATGAAGCCCGTTTCGGTAGCACCGGAACGCACATCGAAGTCCCTGACCTCTGTTCTGAGGACGGAGATGATGTCGCCGTGAGTATCAGAGGTATCACGCTCTGCAAGCTCGGCAGCCTTTCCGTGGAGTGTCTCCCTGAGAGCGCGGAGGCTTGTACGGTAGCTCTTGTCGTACTCAACATCGCCTGCATTGAGGATAAAACCGCCTATGATATCGGGATCCTGAATGTACTCGATAGAAACGTCGTTCTTACCGAATTTTTCGATTATGAATTTTCTGAGATCAGCCTGCTGGAGCTCGGTAAGGGGCGTAACATAGCGGACTGAAGCTCTGATGCTGCCCTCCTGTTCGATGAGGAAGTCAGTGTAGAGCTCCATTATCTCGGGGAGTTTCTCCACGAGACCGCTGCGGACAGCGCTCATCAGTGGCTTCTGCATACTCTCCGGGAAGAGCTTTGCTATAACGGCTTTCTTTTCCTCGTGGGTAACGAGGGGGTTGCCGAGGGTATCGGAAACGTCTCCGCATGATGCGAGAACAGCGGAGGTCTCATTGATATCAGCCTGCGGTATCTTAGCGCTTTTCAGCTCATCAAGGAGCAGTTTTTCCTTGTCATTCACCTGCCGATCCCCTCCTCTTCCTCGAGGAACTTGTCAACAAGACGGCGGTTCTTTTCATCGTCAACGTTTTCGCCGATTATCCTTGAAGCAGCCTCAACAGCGAGGTCAGCGATCTGGGTCTGAGCCTGTGCGAGAACGCGCTTGCGCTCATTCTCGATAGTTTTTCCGGCGTCGGCAACGATGCGTTCCGCCTCCTCCTGAGACCTCTTGATGATAGCGGAACGTTCGGTCTCAGCGTCCTCATGGGCCTTGTCGATGATCTTCTGAGCCTCGTCCTTAGCGGAGCCGAGCTCATTGTCGTACTGTTCCCTGAGCTGTTCAGCCTCCTCGCGGGTCTTTTTGGCAGAATCGAGCTCGTCCTGCACCATCTGAGTGCGTTTCTCCATCATCTTCCTTATGGGCTTAAAGAGGAAGATCTTCATAAGTATCAGCAGCAGGATAAGGTTTATGCCTGCCCAGATGAAATTCCATATATTAATATCCAGCATAGGTCGTCCTCCTGTTCTTGACTAAAAATAAGAGGGTATGTAACTTTTAGGCGGTCGAGAGGAGGCGGACGTTTGCGTAATTGCCCCACATCACAAACACGCAGTCTGTCAAGACCGCTGTTTGCAGCGCTCGTTTCAGTCTTGACAGACTAAGTGTTTGTGGTAAAATAGGCAATTGCGAACGTCTCCTGTCGGTCAGACCACCTGATATATTATTTACCCAAATAAGAAAGCTCCCGCACACACTTCTCCGCAGAGACGTCCGGGGAGCAATTTCTGCATTATTTGAGGAACAGGATAATGAGGATAGCGATAACGAAGCCGTAGATAGCGGTCGCCTCAGCGAGGGCACAACCGAGAAGGAGCGCCTTGTTGATATCGCCCTTTGCTTCAGGCTGACGGGCGATAGCCTCAGCAGCCTTAGATGTTGCTATACCTATACCTATACCTGCGCCAAGTCCGGTGAGAACAGCCAGACCTGCACCTATTGCCAAAAGTCCCATAATATTGACCTCCAATAATTAGTTCTTAGTTTTTAGTGCTTAGTGCATAGCATAGAAGAAAAAGCCTTTACCGGATACGTCTCCGGAGGAGACACCTCAACTAAGAACTATGCACTTATAACTTGTAACTATTATTCCTCCTCCATAGCCTCGGACATAAAGAGCGAGGTGAGGAATACGAATACATATGCCTGTATCGCGCCGTCAAACACATCGAAGTAGAAGCTGAATGCGAGCGGTACGCCGACCGGTACAAGGAGCTTTATGAACTCCATGATGACGAAAGCGCCGAGAACGTTTCCGAAAAGTCGCATACAGAGCGAAAGCGGCTTGATAACGAGCTCCATGAGATTGAGCGGGAGCATGAAAGCCATAGGCTCGCAGAAGCCCTTCAGCCATTTTCTCACGCCCTTCTGCCTGATACCGCTGTACTGTATCAGGAGTATCGCGAATATCGCGAGCGTTGCGGTAACGCCGAGATCCTTTGTCGGGGGTCTTAGACCTACCAGACCTATAAGGTTAGATATACCGATATACAGCAGCAGCGTTTCGAGTATGGGGAGGTATTTTTTCCCCTTGCTGCCGAGTATCTCGAGGAAGAAGTTATCCATCCAGAGCACGAAGCTCTCGACAAGGCACTGGAAGCCCGTCGGCACTACCTTCATTCTCTTTGTGAATATAATGGAGCCGATGACCAGAAGTCCCATGATGAACCATGTCATGACGCAGGACTCCGGAACGGGTATCCCTCCGAATACAGGTATTGTAAAGGACGTCCGGCACTCAAGCTCTTCCATGAGCTTGTCTGCAAGATCACCCATTTTCCCACCTTCTTTCACGAATGTGAATTTGATCCTATATGATAATAATATATCAATTACGCTCCAAAGTCAAGAGCTTTGGGGCAATTTCAACGAATTATGCAATAAATTTTCGTATATATTGCTATTCAGGCTTATGAATTTTCCTCCGCGAGCCTGAGTGCATTGCTGAGGCGTTCGATAGTACCGGAATTGAGCTTTTCCGAGAGCCTTACCCTGTCGAGCTCCTTCTTGAAAGCGGAAAGCTCCTTTGCGATAGCCTGCAAAGCCTCCTCACTGCGGTTCTGACGTTCCTCCAGTGAAGCGATGCGGTCTCCGAGAGCCGCGATAGCCTCTGCGAGAAGCTCGTTGGCTTCATTCTGACGTTCGCCGAAGTCCGTGAGCTTGGCGGCAGCTTTCAGAGCGCTTATCTTTTCGTGGCCGTCGAAGGTCACGAGCTTTTTCTTATTCAGCCCTGTATCAGCCATAGTTTACATCCTTTCTCATGTCCGGGAGGCTCATTTCAGGCGCTTGAGCTCCTTGTTATCGCCCTTGTCGTTGGTTATCGTCATAACATCGCCGTCAACAGAATATGTACCGTTCAATGTCTGACCGCCGATCTTTATCCTGAGAGTGTTGTCGGAGGATATCTCGCCGATAGTATAGAGGATATTGATATCGGTATTGTTTTCGGAGATATCGACCAGTATGCTGAGGGCGTCCGTATCCAGCTTTTCGTCCGAACCGCTCTGAGCAGCGCGTTTGTTATAGCCTTTTTCCATTGAATCGTAAACAACTCCGCTGACAAGCTCATATTTTCCGAAAAACTCGGTACCGTCATTGGGCTCGAGCCTTTTCAGCGTCATATTATCGTCATTGTCGACGTGGAGACGGTAGGTCTCGCCGTCGAAATCGAACATACCGGGTTCGATCTCGTGGTTTTCGAGAGTACCGGTACCGTCGTTGTTGAATTTCATCATAGAGGTAACGGGCAGGGTAGCCTCCATTCTGATAGTACCGGATTCGGTTATATTCAGAAAGGAACTGTCGTCCCATTCCCACCTGCCGGCGTAGTCAGCCTTAGCCTGAGAAGCCGGGGTATCAGCGTTTTTGCTGCTGCTGTCACTGCTTCCGCATGAAACGAAAGCACCTGTTATCATTGTGCAGGCGATAAGCGCCGCGATAATTCTTTTCATGGTAGTTCTCCTTTTTGATATTTCTGCCGGGACACCGTCCCTTAAAGGCTCAGATTTTCGCGCCAGTAATTGAGCGTATCAGCGATAGTTTTCTCCATAGATATCTCAGCCTGCCAGCCGGTATCGTTCCTGATGAGTGAGACGTCCGGCTCGATCATGGGGATATCCGAGGCTCTCATACGCGCCGGGTCTCTCACGACCTCTATCGGTGTTTCCGACATTTTCAGCGCAGTATCGAGGATAAACTGTATATCAACAGCTTTTCCGCGTCCGACATTGTAGGTCCTTCCGGAAACGCCCTTCTCGCCGAGCAGCCGGTAGGCTCTGACGACATCGCGGACGTCCGTGAAATCGCGTTTTGCCGAGAGGTTGCCGACCTTCATCAAAGGCTCACGCAGACCCTTTTCCGCCTCGGCTATCTGCTTGCAGAAGTCCGAAATAACGAAGATATCAGCCTGTTTTGGACCGGAATGGTTGAAAGCCCTGACCATTACGATATCCATTTTGTAGGCACGGGCGTATATCTCGCCGATCATGCCCTGACAGGCCTTTGTTGCGGCATAGATATTGCCCGGACGCAGAGGCTCCTCCTCGCTGAGAGGACAGCTGCCCTCCCTGATGAAGCCGTACTCCTCGCCCGAGCCAATGAGGACGGTCCTCACGCCCTCGCCGTACTCTCTGAGCGCCTCGAGGACGTTGATAGTGCCGATGACGTTTATCTCAGCCGTGAGCTGAGGACGCTTCCATGAAACCGCAACAGAGCTCTGTGCGGCAAGATGATAGACGATATCCGGTCTGAAATCACTCAGCACCGCAGAGATATCGTCTTTTTTCAGTATATCGAGCGTAAGCGCGGTACATTCCCCGGAGAGAGTCTCCGACGGGAGACAGGTCGCGCCGACCTCCCAGCCGGCAGAAGCAAGCTCGCTGATGAGATAGCCTCCGACAAAGCCTGCACCGCCAATTATCAAAGCCCGCATAGTTTCACCTCAGAGCCTTCCGGAAAGAACTCCGCAAAGCCTTTCTATAACTATTTTTTCATTGAACACCTTATCCACGCGTTCTGCGGCAGCCTCGCCCATTTCCTCGCGGAGCTCCCTGTCATCGGCGAGCCTGTTTATCGCGAAGGCGAGCGCACCTGCGTCAGAGGGCGGAACGGTCATGCCGGTATCTCCGTGGAGGCTGACATAAGGCACTCCGGAGGGCAGAGCCGTGTTTATGACGGGCTTGCCGTAGACCATAGCCTCAAGCTGGACTATGCCGAAAGCCTCGCTGCGTTCAACGGACGGAAGCACAAAGATATCGCAGTCGGCAAAAGCCCTGCGGAGCTCCTTCTGCGGAAGGAAGCCCAGAAAATGCACTCTGTCCTCGATCTCCGAATGTTTTACTCTTGCTTTCAGCTCAGCCTCGAGCTCGCCGGCGCCTGAAATGAACAGCTCGCAGCCCTTGACGTCCCTGAAAGCCTCAATGAGGACGTCAATGCCCTTGTAGTAGACCAGTCTGCCGCTGAAGAGCACCTTGACGCTGTTCTCATAGCAGCATTTTTCCTCGAGGAAGCCGTCGCGCACCGTTTTCCGGTAATCCTCCGGCACGATGCCGTAGGGGACGACGACGCACTTGTCCCAGTAGCCGGGGAGGTATTCCGAGCCGATGATGTGACCCTCTGTTGCAACGAGAATGCGGTCGGCTCTTTCGAGGAGCCTGTGCATGAACGGCTTGTAGAGCCGCATGAGTTTTTTCTGCTTGACGACGTCGCTGTGCCATGAGACCACGACCTTGCCCTTAAAGCCGGAAAACAGCAGAGCTGCGTCCGCGAGCGGGAACGGCACATGGATATGGACAACGTCAGCTTTTGCAGCCATTTCGCGGAATTTCCGGATAAACTGCATGGAAAGCGGACAGGAGAAGTAAGTTCCGAGGCTGCCGCAGCGTGTAACGTCAACGCCGTTGATCTTTTCGCGGCGCATATCGCCTCTGTCATCGCGGCAGACGAGGACTTTGACATCGAAGCCGCCGGTCCTGCCGAGCTCCTCGGCGTACTGCCGGATAACGGTCTCGATGCCGCCGATATGGGGATAATAAGCCTTATTAACTTCAAGCACTCTCAGCTTGCCGCTCATACTTTTCCACTCCTTTCCGTAAAAATCGTTTCGAGGGGGACGCAATAGCCCCTGTTTATGGGACGCTTTGCCCTGTAACTGCCGGTTCAGACCAGCGCTGAATAGATATCGTAGAGCATTTCAGCCGAACGCTCCCAAGTGAACTGCTTTGCGCGTTCAAGGCCTCTTGCAGAGAGGTCTCTGCGGAGCTTTTCGTCGGCATATAGCCTGTAAAGTCCCTCCGCAATGCTTTTGGGGGAATACGCATCGCAGATAACGGCACAGTCGCCTGTCACCTCGGGAAGCGATGCCTCACCGGAGGTCAGCACCGGTACTCCGCAGGCCATAGCCTCCAGTGGCGGCATACCGAAGCCCTCGTAGAGCGACGGGAAAACGAATGCCAGAGCCCCGCACATGAGGGGGTTCATGTCCTCAGCCGGAACATATTTCGTGAATATGACCTTATCCTGCAAGCCGAGCCTTTCCACACGGGCGAATATCCCGTCATAGAGCCAGCCCTTTCCGCCGGCGAGCACGAGCTTCGGTGACTTCTCCCCGAGCTTGTTCACAAGCGCCTTGTAGGCAGTAATGAGCCTTTCGAGGTTCTTGCGGGGCTCGATAGTGCCGAGGTAGAGGAAGTAGTCGCCCCCGATGCCGAGCGACTCCTTCACGGCAGGGATACGTTCCGGCTCAGTGCAGGGGTGAAATCTATCGGTA
>Ga0310691_10002299_pt1 | contig 25840 bp, 23 predicted proteins | sample 176DNAGHGlowgp2_FD_203887 | JGI IMG/M metagenome (GOLD analysis project Ga0310691, IMG submission 203887) | Sheep rumen microbial communities from Palmerston North, Manawatu-Wanganui, New Zealand - 1766 DNA GHGlow gp2 (v2) (version 2) | ecosystem: Host-associated > Mammals > Digestive system >...
ATGCCGAAGCTGATGGAGATATTAAAAATGTTTTGAAGGCTGCTCAGGAAGCCTGCAGGGCAGGGGTTACCCGTGTTCATATTTTGAATGGTGATTCTGATGGTGTTCTTCCCTGTGAAATTTTCAGTGGACTTGGTTCCGGTACAATGATTTATACCGGCAGCTATGGCAAGGTTCGGGCAATGGAGCAGACAGATATTCCTTCTGTGCTTGCGATTATGAAGCCTTTTGTAGAAAGCGGAAAGCTTTTGTCTCGAACAGAAGAAGAGGTTGCTGCAAGGCTGGAAGATTATATTGTCTACGAGCTTGATGGTGGAGTTCATGCCTGTGCAGCCCTGCATTTTTATGATGACGGCCAGGCAGAAATTGCGGCCGTTGCAGTTGATGAAAATTACGCCCACATGGGAATCGGCCCAAAGATGATAGACACGCTGATTGATCAGGCGGGCGAAGGCGGTGCTCAGTCAATCTTTATCATGACGACACAGACTGCCGACTGGTTCGAAAAGCTGGGCTTTGAAGAAGATTCAATTGATTCAATTCCAGCAGAACGCCGCAAGCTCTGGGATTCGAGACGCGGTTCTAAGGTATTCAGATTAAAGAAGTAATGGATTGCCACGTCACTACGTTCCTCGCAATGACGTCATTGCGAGCGAAGCGAAGCAATCCATTTGGAGAGTAAACTATGAATATTAATAAAGACGATATTATTTGGAGTGGACGCTTTCTGGATTATGAGGGCGTTAGATATTTTGATTACTCTGCAAGCGGCTTCTGCTTTGTTATGAAGGGTAAAAAGGCTGAGGCTGTAATTTTGAGCGACCCTGATTCCTGGGATCAGGCTAACAAGGGTGTGCTTGGTATTTTTGTAACTGATGGATCTGATACCAGTATTGGGGCAATTCCAGAAGAACCAAACCAGCGCATTACTTTAAGCCAGCGTGAAAATCATATTGTGCTTTTTGATTCACCGGTTGAAAAAACTGTGACAGTGCGCGTTATGAAATTCAGTGAATGTGCCTTTGGCTATGCGGGTTTTAAGAGTCTTGAGATAGACGGAGTGCTTGAGACTGAGCTGGCTTCGAATGGTGGTTTCGACAAACTCAACCACCAGCTCAAACTCGAGTTCATTGGAGACAGCATTACCTGTGGTTACGGTATAGAAGGTGTCTGGGAAAAAGATACTTTTACAACTGCCCAGGAACGCCCCGACAAAGCCTACGCTTTTCTTACTGCTAAGTCGCTTGGGGCTCAGGTTCAGCTCTGCAGCTGGAGCGGCATCGGTTTGATTTCTAATTACGTAGACCCGGAAACTATTATGCTGCCGGATACCCACTGGCTTATGCAGGCAAACTGGCCTTATACAGATAAATCACTTTCGCTCAGACTGGGAATTGAACCAGAGGTTTGGGATGCTTCGCGATATCAGCCTGATATTGTAGTAATTCATCTTGGTACAAATGACATCAGCTGGGTACGCGGAATGGAAGAACGCCGCCTGGAATATACGGTCCAGCTTCGTCATCTGATTGAGGCAGTTCACCGCCGCAGCCCTGATGCCGCAATCTGCTGCTGCCTTGGAATTATGGGCGAGGCACTGAACGACTCTGTAAAGGAAGCAGTAGAACTTTTCAAAAAGGATTTTCCTGCTGTAAAAGCAAAGGCTGTACTTTTTACCCAGCAGCTTGAATCAGATGGAATCGGCGCAGACTGGCATCCTTCTGCAGTAACACATAAAAAAGCCGCAGAGATACTGGTGAATGAAATAATGTCATTATCGGGCTTGACCCGATAATCTAGAAAGGTCTGAGATGCCTGGATTCCCCGGTCAAGCCTGCGACGTTTGCGAAGCAAACTCGGTTAGGGAATGACAATAATTATTTTAAGTGTGTAATTCCCCGGCATACCGGAACTTCTTCAATTTTAATTTCCGGCAGTGCTGGTAATACAGCATAGTAGTTGTAAAGCCAGTCTCCGTCCTTTGCTTCGTAAGGGTCACCGTTTTTTGGTTTATTCATACCATCAGCTGGCGGCAGGAAGTAATGCAGTTTAAAGGTTCCAGGCTTTTTAATTGCATTTTTGTTTTCATAAAAATACGACATCAAATCAACAACCTTTGTGCCCGGTGCTTTATAAAACCACCAGCCTTCAAACTCAATCATCATATTAAGAGCTTCAAGCTCCTTGTCAAAATGAAGTTCAAATTGAACAGGGCTTCTGTTTAATTTAACCGGTACTTCAATTCCCTCTGAATCTTCAGAACCACCCCAGCGCAAAGTAGCAGGCAAGTCGATGTCTGCCTTTTCAGCTTTTACAATCTTCTGGCTAAAGAAAGGCTTATGAAGCTGTTTTTTATACATGGCCATAACCGGCTGTTCAATTCCAACTTCGCTGTTGTTAGGGTCTGTAATTTCCATGCCCAGGCGGCCGTCATCTCTAAACTGGTAGAAGGTAAAGGCGCTGAGCCAGTGTTCTTTGTCTTTCTGCAGCATATCCATAAACTGCTTCATCATATTTGACTGAACATAAGGACCCGCAACATCACCATCGGCATTAAGTTCACTCAAAACCATAGGCTTGTCCTGGCCTGTGATTTTGCGCAACCTCTTCAGCGTCATCTTGCATTTTTCGTAAACCTCGGCAACGCTGTAGCGGGCATAGTTTGCAGTCTCTTTCGAAACAACATCGTTAGGCCAGCCCCAGTGAAGGGAAAGATAATTGTCTCCCGACCAGATATCGGCAGCCTTGTGGGCCTCAAGGAAAATATCTTCCATCTCAAGCTTACCGGTAGACTTCTGCCACATGCCGGCACATAAAATCATCTTTACGTTTGGAGCATATTTATGCATAACGCGGCAGGTCATAACAAAGAAATCTGCAATTTCCTGATAGGTCGCACGGCGGGTATAGCAGAACCAGTCTCCGGTACATTCATGATTTACGCGAAGGAGAAGACGGCCATAAGGTCGCAGATCCTTTGCAAGCAGAATGATATCTTCTTCCTTCAGGTGAGGATCAATTGTGATTGTAAGAACAACATCCATTCCATGGCGGCGAATTTCCTTCATAAAATTAAAAGGCTCACCATCGCGATTGCCTTCGCGGCCACCGCGATAAGGAAAATAATTTTCGTAAGGCGAATCCCATGCACCTGCAGATTCACGACCTAAATCAATTTCGCAGGCACGGGTTGGCCATTCCTTATCATTAGGGTAGTAGGTATACATAAGACTGATTCCGCGATGAACTTTTCCAAGCTTCTGCAGAATATAATCCTGATTCACATAAAGACCGCGTTCGCTGCCGTCTCCCATATCCAAAGCACATTTTGCCGGAGTTAATAAAACCTTGTTCATATTATCAATTATACATTGATAATACTGTCTGTGAATAGGAAAATTTTCGTAAAGTAAAAATCAATACGGAAAGTATGTCTTGTTGTTTTCGGTCTATCAGAATATAATTGAATAAAACGATTTATTAAGGACGGATAATATGGATTTAATGAAATTGCAGAACGGAAGCGATATCCGTGGTGTTGCTATAGAGGGTGTGGAAGGTGAGAATGTAAATCTTACTCCACAGATTGCAAAGCAGATTGGCTGTGCTTATGTAAGCTGGCTTGCTAAAAAGCTGGATGTTGATTCTACAGCCCTTCATATTGGTGTTGGCCGTGACTCACGTGTTACGGGTCCTGCCCTTGCAGATGCTTTGATTGCCGGAATGATTAGTGCAGGTGCTACTGTTGTTGACTGCGGTATGGCAACTACTCCTGCAATGTTTATGTCTATTGTTTTCCCGGAAACAAATTTCAACGGCTCAGCAATGATTACTGCCAGCCATCTTCCTTTCAACCGTAATGGCATTAAGTTTTTTGATGCTGATGGCGGTCTTGAGCACGAAGATATTACTGAAATTCTGAATCTTGCCGGTATGCTGAATCCTGCTACCGTAAATGCTTATATCGAAAAAATCGACCTTCTTTCAATTTATGCTGATTATCTCAAGGGAAAGATTGCTGATGGTCTTAAAGATCTTGGTAAGGGAGATAAGCCTCTCGCTGGTCTTCATATCGTAGTTGACAGCGGAAACGGTGCCTCAGGATTTTTTGTTGATAAGATTTTGCAGCCTCTTGGAGCCGACACTACTGGCAGCCAGTTCCTTGAGCCGGATGGTATGTTTCCTAACCACATTCCTAATCCGGAAAATAAACAGGCAATGGAAGCAATCCGCTCGGCTGTGCTTAACAACAAGGCCGACCTCGGTTTGATTTTTGATACCGACGTTGACCGTATGTCTGCTGTTCTCAGCGACGGCAGTGAAATCAACCGCGACTCTATCATCGCAATGATAGCAGCCATTCTTGCTCCTGAATATCCGGGTTCTACTATTATTACAGACAGTGTTACATCAGACCGCCTTACTTACTTCCTGCAGGACGTGCTTGGTCTTAAGCACCTCTGCTACATGCGAGGTTACAAGAACGTAATTAACAAGCAGAAGGAATTGAATGCAAAGGGTATTGTTGCACCTCTTGCTATGGAGACTTCTGGCCACGGCGCTTTGAAGGATAATTACTTCCTTGATGATGGTGCCTTCCTTGCAGTTAAGCTTGTGATTGCTCTTGCTCAGGCAGCTAGCCAGGGAAAGAAGCTCGACAGCCTTATTGAAAAGCTTCCTCCGCTTGTTGAAGAGGGCGAGTACCGCTTTAAGATTTCTGGTGATGATTTTAAGACTTACGGTCAGAGCGTGCTCGCAGAATTCAAGCGCCGCGCAATCGAAGCAGAATACGAAATGCCTGAATCTTTCGAAGGTGTTAGAATCAGCTTTAAGAGTGAAAGTGTTCAGGGCTGGATGCTCTTGAGATTGTCTCTTCACGACCCGGTTATGCCGCTCAATATTGAAGGGGCAAGAAAAGGTGATCTGGCTAAGCTGGTTGAAATTGCCCGCCAGCTTACTGACGGCTTTGATCGCCTGGATCGCAGCTGTTTGAAATAGACTGCAAATACGGTGGTTGAGTGCTCGCGAAGCGAGTGTATCGAAACCACCGCAGATGTCGGCTCATAAGGTGGTTTCGATACGCCCTTCGGGCTACTCAACCACCGATTCCTACAAATGCCGTAACCGACTTTTCCGGCGCCATAATCAGTGTATCCATAAGGGTAAGTCCTATGCGGGTACAGGGCAGCAGCCGGAAAAAATCCTTCTGCACTTGCAGAGGTACATCGCCGTAGCCCGGACTGTAACGAGGCTTCGTTTTCAGTCCCTGTGCTGCGGCTATTTTTTTTATTTCAGCATTTACTAAATCAACAAGTTCTTCTATAAACATTGCTCCGGTCGCCTGTAAGATACTGGCATACACCGGGTCGAGCGAAGAGTAGCGACGGATGAGTGTGTCTACCTGCGGTCCGATAGTTGCGGCGAGCAGGGCAACCTGAGAACAGCCGCTAAGGTTTCTGCCCAGGTCCCGAGAGTGCAGTGTAACATCCGCAAAAGACAGGGTGGTTGAGTAGTCCGAAGGACGTATCGAAACCACCTGATCTGTCGGCTCATAAGGTGGTTTCGATACACCGCTATCGCGGCACTCAACCACCGACAAATCAAACACTTCAAAAACAGCCTGAACCTTCATCACCTCCGCCATCTCGCTAGCAGCCTTTTCTAATAGCTCCGAAACATCCTGATCCGGCGAAACAAATCTGCTGTAACCCAAGTAGCGGGCAGTTTCTTTCATATCCGGCGAGAAGTCTGATTTATCTGGAAATAAAAATGTTGCACTCATATCAATCACCTGTATAAATCTTCAAGCTTATAAAGAATCAATTGTTTTTTATGTGACTCATCAATTGCTTTATAACCAGATTTAGAGAAGAAGCCGTATTTACTGCAAACTAAACCCGTATTATTTACCTGTTGGATTTCGTTCCAGATAAGGTTTGTGTCTAATTTTCCTTCGCGGAATTTTGCTTCGTAGAAAATATAGCGGCCTTCATTTTCGGTGACTACATCAAATTCACCGTTTTTGTGATTTACCGGATCGTCATACCAGTATTTCCCGATTTTTTCAAAAGAATCAGTTAATTCACCGGAACGATTTTTAAGGGTTAAAAATTGTCTGCAGATCTGTTCAAAAGCCTGTGGCACATAATGTTCTTCAAAATCTGGTTCAATAAATTTGTCATAAAAAGCTTCCGAATCCATTACGGCAAGCCTTGAAAGATTTCTGTAAATGTATTTGAAATAAAATAAAGTCAGCTGGTCCGAAATATAATAGCCAGCTTTTTTCTTATTATTTTCATCGTTAATAGGTGATTCTTTTAGAACAACATCCATATTAATTAACTTATCAAGAACATCTGCAAGAGTAGGCGAACTTGAAACCTGCGATTGTGAAAGAATGTCCTTGAATCGAACAAAGCCCTTTGACAGAGCTTCAAAGACCTCGTATGCATTCTGCATTTTAGAGATTTCGGATTTCAGGTGCATCTGTACTTCATTTTCAAAGCGGCTGCCAGAGCTTGCAATCAAATCAATTATATTCTGTTTTACAGTCTTTGATGAATCAATGCGCCTGTTGTAATAAGGAATTCCCCCAAAAACAGAATACAAACGTACCTTATCTTCGTCATTGAAATCTTTATAGAAGAGAGCGGATTCATAATAATCCATAGCCTTAAGATTCATAACCAGATCAAAACGGCCAAAAAGAGGATTATTTTCAGAAAGTAAAGACTTCATGGTCTCTACATAAGAGCCACATAAAATCAATTTTAATCTGGAAGTGGACTTGTTATTGTCGATAAAAGACTGAATAATGCTGTCTAATCCCTCTACTACTTTCCGAATATAGGGATATTCATCAATCACAACAATTAATTCTTTTTCTGAAGCTTTTTTATAGAGAAATGATAGAGTTGATTCAAAGGTATCAAAAGCTAAGGGCGGCAGACCAAAAGTATCTGCGATAATTTCGGAAAGAGATTTTACATTATTATTTTCAGAAGTTTCCTTACACTCATAATAAATGGAAGTTGTTTTTGTTTCTTTTAGACAGTGCTTTATCAGTTCTGTTTTGCCAACACGACGCCGTCCATAAATAAGGGCTGCCGCATCTTTGTCTGATTTAAAGAAATTTGAGATTGTTTTGATATTTTCTTTTCTTCCTAAAAATAGATCTTCTTTAATCATATAACTTCCTTGTCTTTTTTTTACTCGGTTGAAACCGAGTCGGATTTATTCGAGTAAAATAATAATACCAAAAGTATGATTCGTCAACCTAGAATTGGAAATCTTTTTTTTATATAATCAAGTTTATGGAAAATTACAAGAAAGAATTTATTGATTTTATGGTGCGCTGCGAGGTGCTTAAGTTCGGGTCGTTCACGCTCAAGAGTGGAAGACAGTCGCCCTTTTTTATGAATGCGGGGGCTTATGTGACCGGCGGGCAGCTTGCTCAGCTTGGAAAATATTATGCGCAGGCAATTCACGACAACTTTGGCGATGACATCGACGTTTTCTTTGGTCCGGCTTACAAGGGCATTCCTCTGGCAGTTGTGACTGCCGTTGCCTACAGCGAACTTTACGGAAAGGAAATTAAATACTGCTGCGACCGCAAGGAAGAAAAGGACCACGGTGCAGATAAGGGCGCAATTCTGGGCTACAAGATTAAGGACGGCGACCGCGTTGTAATTATCGAAGATGTAACAACCAGCGGAAAATCTATTGAAGAGGTTTATCCGAAAATCAAGGCGCTGGAGACTCAGCCTGGCGCAATCAAGATTGTTGGTGAGATTGTAAGCCTTAACCGCGAGGAACGTGCTCCGGACAGCGACAAGGCTGCCCTCGACGTGATTACAGAAAAGTACGGCTTCCCGGCTCGCGCAATTGTTTCTATGAGCGATGTTGTGGAAGCTCTTTATACAAACGGCGACAAGTCGGTTATTACTGATGAGATTAAAACTCAGTTGGATGCTTACTACAAAGAGTGGGGCTGTAATAAATAATGAATAAGAAATACTTATCTGTTTTCTTTGCATTTCTGCTGCTTGCTTCTGCTATCTATGCCCGAAAGCCTAAGGCCGTAGCGAACGGATATCCAAAATCAATTGTAGCCCTGTCGCCTAGTGCGGCTGAAATACTTTTTACGATTGGTGCCGGTGACCAGGTTTCTGCTGTAAGTGAGTTTACAGATTTTCCTGAGGCTGCAAAGGCTAAGCCTATAGTCGGCGGCTTTGACGGAAAAACTCTGAGCCTTGAAACAATCATGTCTTTTAAGCCGGATCTGGTTTACATCACTGAAGGTATGCACAACTTTTTGATTGCGACTCTGGAAGCCAACGGAATTGCCTATTACATTTCTAAGGGCGATTCAATTGCTTCTGTGGAGACAGAGATTCTTGAGGTTGGAAAAATTACCGGCCATGAAAAGGAAGCCGCAAAAGTTGTAGACGGCATGGAGAAAAAACTGAAGAAGGCTGAGGCTTCGGCTCATAAGGGCGGTGCAAAATCCGGCGCGGCCGTAAAGGTTTACTGGGAAGTCTGGAACGCTCCTTATATGTCTGCGGGTGCCTCTTCTTTTATTAATGATGTAATCAAGGCTGCCGGTGGCGAAAATATTTTTGCTGATTTACCTGATGCTTATCCTATGGTTAGCGAGGAATCCATTATTTCCCGTCAGCCTACAGTAATTCTAATTCCGGCAAGTACCGGCATGGCGGCAGATGCAGTTGGCCTTCGTAACGGCTGGGCTGATATTCCGGCAGTAAAAGGCGACCGTGTTTTTGTAGTTGATGATAATGTCTACACAAGACCGGGTCCTCGCGTTGCGGATGTTGTTCTGGAACTTTCTGCTTTGCTGAAATAAATGAAACGTGATATTTTCTGGAAAATCATATCTCCTATTCTCCTGATAATTTCAGTGATTCTCGCCCTGGCTCTCGGTGCAGAAAAGGTGAGTCTTGCGGCAGTTTTCGGGCAGGGAGATAAATTCGAAAATATCATCTTATGGCAGCTGCGCCTCCCGCGAGTGCTGCTTGTTTTTATTACTGGCCTTTTGCTCGGCGGAAGCGGGGCTGTTTTCCAACTCTTTTTCCGTAACCCTCTGGCAGAGCCTGGTATTATGGGAATCTCTTCCGGGGCGACTCTGGGGGCTGTAATTGCAAGTATTGTGCCTGGGGTGATGGCTTTGACCGGCCGCGGTGGAGTTGGTGCCTTTATTTCGCCAGTAAATCTTTGCGCTTTTGCGGGTGCTCTGGGGGCGGGCGTGCTTGTTACTTCTCTGGCTTTCAGCCGCAGCGGCAAGGCTTCTTCTGTCATGCTGCTGCTTTGCGGTACGGCACTTGGTACGCTTTACTCAAGCGTCAGTTCTATGCTCCTTCTCACCTGCAACAAAGAGCTTCATTCAATTTACACCTGGATACTTGGAAGCTTTAATGGGCGCGGCTGGAATGAACTGATTTTTATAGCAGTGCCGGCCCTGCTTTCGCTGGTTCTGATGTTCTGTATTTCCGGTCCGCTGGAACTTCTTACAGGCGGTGAAAAATCTGCGGCTGCTCTCGGCGTTGAAGTTGACCGTCTGCGTGTGCTGGTGCTTTTGTGTGGCTCTCTTGCTGTGAGCTGTGCAGTATGTGCTGGCGGAACCATTGGTTTTGTAGGGCTCATCGCTCCTCACATCGTAAGAAAATTTCTCGGTCCTCGTGCCCGCACCCTCCTTCCTTTCAGTATGATTTTTGGAGCGACACTTCTTTTGCTTTCAGATACCTTTGCCCGAGTTGTAATTGCACCGGGCGAACTTCCTGCAGGAATCATTACTTCGATTTTAGGTGTGCCATTCTTCCTGGCACTTTGTCTTGGGAGGCGGAAATGAGTGAATTGAAAATACAAAACCTTTCTGCTTCTTACGGCGATAAAATAGTTTTATCTGGTGTTAGCTTTAGCTTACAGCAGAGCGACTTTGTCTGTCTCTGCGGACCCAACGGCGCCGGTAAATCAACTTTGCTGAGTGTGATGGCCGGAGTGGCAGATGCGGGCCTTAAAGCATCTGGGCAAGTCGGGTGGTTTCGATACGATGCTTTGCATCACTCAACCACCGGTGCTTCGGAAATTATGGTGGTTGAGTGCGACGCGAAGCGGCGTGTATCGAAACCACCTCGTCACGAACTTGCCCGACTTATTGCTTTCATGCAGCAAAACGAATACTCGGAGTGGAACTTCCTTGTGCACGACTACGTGCTTCAGGGGCGCTATGCTTATACGAAGCGTGGCATTTTTGGGGCCGGCCCTGCGAACTATGCCCCGGCGGATTACGAAGTGGTAGACGAAGTTTTGAGGGAACTCGGTCTTTCTGATTTTTCAAACCGTCATATCCACGAACTTTCGGGCGGTGAGTTTCAGAAAATCCGCCTTGCCCGTGCCCTGGCACAAACTCCGGTCTTCCTTCTTCTGGACGAACCGGCTGCAAACCTCGACTATGTTTACGAACCGCACCTGATGCAATTGCTCCGCGACACCGCTCACAAAAAGAATCTCGGTATTCTCGCGGCTGTCCACGATATCAACTTAGCGGCCCGTTTTGCCGACAAAATCCTTCTGCTGCCGCCAGTGGTGTCTGCTCCGACAACTTCAGTGACTTCGGAAACCTCAGAGCACTCCGGCACTCGCAAAAAATCCGTGCTTTTCGGCACTCCCTCTGATATAATGAATACAGATAATTTAAAGTATACATTTGGAGTTGATTTCGAATGCAAAGAGATAAAGTCCTTTCAATCATTACAATAATTTGTTTTTGCAGCATCGTCCTTATTCCCCTTGGTCTTGCCCTTATGTGGTTTATGACGGCCTGGAAGAAAAAGCGGAAAATCATAATTACAGGAGCCGGCTCTCTTCTCTACATTGCAATCGTAGCCTTTATTCTTTTGCTTGAGCCTTCTTATAATACGGGTGGAGTTTCTCTTCCATTTAATTATTCCGGCGGTGAAACTGCATACGACGCTTCTGCAAATCCTGGTCGTCCATCAAAAAAAGAAAAGAAAATTTCTCCTGCATCAGATAAAAAAGATAAATCTGAAAAATCCAGTGAAGATCCGGACCAAGAACGCCTGCCTCGTTCCGTAAAAAGACAGAGTGGCCGCAGTCTTGGCAGAGCCTTTTACGTTTTCCTTTTTTTCTTAGTGATTCTTATTCTTGTTCTATGGCGTAACTTTCGTGCTGCCGGTAAAAAAACTGAATACGAAAATCCTTATGTTGATACCCATCTGTATAAACTGCCCTTAACAGCGGAATCAAAAACTCCACTGGTTCACTTTCAGCGCCTCAAGCTGAATCAGAATGAGAAGATTTTGTATGCAACGGAAACTGTTCAAAAAGATAATGAAGGTGATTTTGTTGTTACAGATAAGCGGGTAGCGATATTTACAAAAACCGGAACTTCGGAACTCCCGCTTTCCAGCCTCACAGCTGTGCTTTCAGTTTCTAACAGTGTAATGCAGCTTACTGCCGCCGGAGAAGAAGGCGAGCAGAAGTATTACATCTTTCTTCCGGAAAATCAAATGAAATATGCACTGGCCATTGTCCGCTGGGCATTCGGCAAAGTTACAGCTTAATCTTCCTGTTTTCTTCCTCTTCTGCCTCGCGGAAAAGGATTACTGTAAAACCGATAATGCGGACGAGGGTAGCGTCTGTTTTTTCGCAGAGCTCTGTTGTGAGTTCGCGGATTTCATCTTTATATTCGTTGAATTTTACTTTGATGAGTTCGTGTGCGGCGAGTGAATTGCCTACCATAGAAATAACGCCGTCTGTTACGCCAGCTCCGCCTACAATTACTACCGGCTGAAGGTCATGTGCGAGTTTTTCAAGATTCTTTCTCTGTTTGCTTGTTAATTCAATCATAACGGTATTTTAGTGATTATATGAATTTGACGCAACCGTAGGCAGTGTCGCTGAAGGTCTTGAAGTCATTTATAATGCGTCGTGCTTTCTCGGAGACTTCTGAGAGACGCATGGCTTTTGCGGTGGTTGAGTAGTCCGAAGGACGTATCGAAACCACCGCAGAACTCTTAGCCGTTTCGTGATTTACGGAGGTTTCGATAGGCCCGCTTCGCGGGCACTCAACCACCACCAGCGGATTTATATATCTCTGCTTAACCTTAAGATTCACACAAAAGTATTGGTCTTCCGGCAGCGGCTGGTTAGTATGTTCAATCTTAGTCATTGTGCGGAAGGTTTTGTACATACGTGCCAATACGGTGGTTGAGTAGTCCGAAGGACGTATCGAAACCACCGCAGAACTCTTAGTCGTTTCGTGATTTACGGTGGTTTCGATAGGCCCGCTTTGCGGGCACTCAACCACCGTATCAAGCTTCTCCATCACCTCTTTTTCACTCAAAGTCATAAAATCACTTTCGCTCACAACTCCGGCTTTCTCAGCCATATTCATAATCTGGCCCAGCATATGAAGGGTAAGCTTGTTTTCATTCAGCTGAAGGATATGTCCAATCATACAAAAGTGCTCGCAGTAAAGCTCGGCCACCTCTACGCTTTTGAATCCAAGTTCATCATCTCCATCTTCATTTTTCAAAATCACCAGGTCATTATAGCAGCGGCGGATTTCTTCCATTGTCCAGCTGCCATCCAGAGCCATTCCGGAAGGAAACATATATTCAAGGCGGTCTGCACTCAATTGTGGAATCTCGTTGTCAGCAATAGGGTAAATGTGGTAATCTTCAACTTCTTCTGGCCTAAGTCCGTCTTCTGCGAGCAGGCGGCCAAGTTCCGCATCACCACGGATGATTCTTGCGGTTGGCTCTTCTGTTGCAGTCTGAGTCAGGGCATCACCTTTTCGAAAATCAGAAACATGACTGAAAACCGGTGTAGAAATATCATGCAGCAAGCCCGCAATTGTCTGAGCCTTGTCGTGAGTAAAATGCCAGACAATAAGGGCAACTCCCTTGCTGTGGTCCAGACGGGAGCAATAAAAGCGGTTTTTATAAAGGGGTGTCCAGTCGGTTCCGCAAAGAAGGCCAACACCGGCGAGCCTCTGCATAAGCGGCAGTGCTATATAGCGGTCTAAAAATGTCGGATAATCGTCACGCGGACAAAGGATATTGAAATATTCGGAGATATCATAATGAACTGGGGTATGTGCATTCAGCATTGTGTCCCAGTTATAGGCATCAAAATAATTAGTCATATGCTTTACATGGTGGTTTCGATACGCCGTTACACGGCTACTCAACCACCGATAGGTCGTATCAAACCTTCCGGTGGTTGGAGTAGTACGATGCTAAAGCATCTACCGTATCGAAACCACATGTTTATTTATTGTTTGATTTTCACATCAAGCTGATTAAACGGAATAGAAATGCCTGCTTCGTCCAGAACCTGCTTGATTGCAATGTAAAGGTCATTTTTTGTCTGAAGAAAATCTGCCGGCTTGAACCATACTGCAACAACAAGATTAATGCTACTGTCTGCAAAGCCGTCGAACCATACTGCAGGAGCCGGGTCGCTCAAAACTGTAGGGCAGAGAGAAGGTGCCTTTTTCAGGGTCTCCAGAGCAAGCTTCATATCAGTTGAATAGTCTACGCCAACGTTAAGGGTAAGGCGGCGCTTGTCGTGGTAAGAATTATTTGTAAGGTTGCTTCCGATAATCGTTGAGTTAGGAATTCTCACCATCTGATTATCAAAGGTATGCACACGGATGGAAAGAAGCTTAACTTCATCAACAATACCGGTTACTCCGCCAACAATAATTGTATCGCCAACGTGAATTGAACCTTCAGTCAAAACGAAAAGACCGCTGATCAGGTTGCTCACAGAAGTCTGTGCTGCAAAACCGATTGCAACTCCGGCAATTCCGGCAGCTCCCCAGATGGCTTTAAGATTGATTCCAAAAAGTCCCAGAACATAAAGAACAACAATTACATAAAAAACATATCTGATTAATTTGATGATTATAGCAGCCCTTTGTGCAGGCAGTTTTTTTTCTGGAACCTTGCGGATAGCCTTTGCAATCAGGCGGAAAATAATCCAGATAGCGAAAATAATCAGCAGAGTGCCAATCAGCTTAAAAAGGTTTTCCCATGTTATAAAGCTTTTTATCCAATTGACAAAGGAAGAAGTCTTGCTCAATAAAACGTCATTCGCTGCATTGCTTGCAGCTTCACCAATAGAATTAATTGTATCGTTCATAACTTATATTATAACTCATTATGCTTACAAATGTCATTAATGATACATTCATCACATTTAGGATTTCGGGCTGTGCAAACGTAGCGGCCGTGGAGTAAAATCCAGTGGTGGGCGTTTGGCAGGAATTCTGGGGGAATGCGTTGCAGCAGGGATTTTTCTACTGTTTCCGGAGTATCACCTTCTGCAAGGCCTATTTTTGGAGACACCCTCAGTAAATGGGTATCTACCGGCATGGTCGGCTGGTGGAAGATTACGTTCAGAACAACGTTTGCAGTTTTGCGGCCAACTCCTGGCAGAGTCATAAGCTCTTCCCGGCTGCCCGGAACCTCTCCACCAAAATCATCAAGCAGTTTCTGGCTCAAGCCCATTACGTGTTTTGCTTTATTTTTATAAAGGCCTATAGTTTTGATGTAGGAGATTAAACCTTCTTCGCCAAGAGCCAGCATTTTTTCCGGGCTGTCTGCAACCTTAAAAAGCGGGCCTGTTGCCTTGTTCACTCCCTTATCAGTTGCCTGGGCGCTCAAAACTACCGCTACCAGCAGGGTATAGGCGTTTACATATTCTAACTCCGAGGCAGGCTCGGGATTCCGGGCCTGCCAGCGGGAGAAGACTTCGTGCATTTCTTGTTTGGAAAGAAGTTTCATAATGGATTGCCACGTCGCTCTGCCGGGCTCCTCGCAATGACACTTGTTGTCATCCTCAGGTTTGCCCCGGGGATCTAGTTCAAAGCGGCTTTAAGTTCACTAACCTTATCTGTATTTTCCCAAGGGAAGCCTTCGCGGCCAAAGTGACCGTAGCTTGCTGTCTTTCGGTAAATAGGCTGCTTAAGGTTCAGAGTCTTGATGATTCCGGCCGGTGTACAGTCGAATACCTTTTCAACGGCTGCTTCAATCTTGTTGCGTGGAGCCTTTTCTGTTCCAAAGGTTTCAACCATGATAGAAACAGGGAATGGAACTCCGATTGCATAAGCAAGTTCAACTTCGGCGCGGTCTGCAAGACCTGCTGCAACAACGTTCTTTGCAATATAGCGGGCCATGTAAGCAGCCGAACGGTCTACTTTTGACGGGTCTTTTCCAGAGAAAGCACCACCACCGTGGCGTCCCATTCCACCGTATGTATCTACGATGATTTTGCGTCCTGTAAGTCCAGAGTCTCCGTCTGGTCCACCAGTAACAAATTTACCTGTAGGATTGATGAAGTATTTTGTGTCATCCTTCAAAAGTCCAGTTGGTTCAAGAACAGGTTTAATGATTTCTTCTATAATAGTCTTTTTGATTGTGTCGTAATCAACATCAGGATTATGCTGATGAGAAACTACAACAGTGTCGATGCGGCAAGGCTTGTTGTTCTCATCATATTCAACTGTAACCTGAGACTTTGCATCCGGACGCAGCCAGGCAATTTTACCTGAATGGCGGAGTTCATGAGCCTTCAAAAGAATCTGGTGTGAATAATAAACCGGAGCCGGCATAAATGAAGGAGTTTCGTTGCAGGCATAACCGAACATCATACCCTGGTCTCCGGCACCCTGCTGGCCTTCGTATTCTGCAAGACCTGTTCCAACAACGCCCTGGTTAATATCAGCAGACTGAGCGTGAAGACGATTCATAAAAAGACAGTTTGCACCGTCCAGTCCTACTTCAGGAGCATTGTAACCAATGTCGAGGGCAACGCCACGAGCAATTTTTTCAACCTGAGCATTGAACTTCTTTGTAAACTCAGCATCAACTTTGATATTCTGGAAGCCGATTTCACCACCAACCAGCAGAAAGTCGGTTGTGGAGAAAGATTCACAGGCAACGTGTGCATCAGGGTCAAGAGAAAGGCAGTAGTCGAGAACAGCATCAGAAACCTGATCACAAAGTTTATCCGGGTGACCTTCACCAACAGATTCAGATGTAAATAAATAATGATTGTTAGATAAGATAGACATAGTGGTCTCCTATTTAGCAAGATTTTTTTCCCTCATACGAGGAAAAACCCGCCCTGCAATTTGGATAAATCGACGGGTAATAGATGTAGAATAAATTGTAAAAGTACTATATTGCATAAAATAGAAAAATGCAATATTTTTACTATAAAAGGTTAGGGGAAAAAGTTAAAAACTCAGGAGTTTATTAATGTCATTAAAAAAATCTTTTTCAAAGGATAACAAGACCTGCACTGTTACATTCATTGTGTCTAAAGAAGCTGCTCAGGGAGCAAAAACAATTAATCTTGCCGGCGACTTTAACAGCTGGAGCAGTACTGATACACCCCTTACCCTTGGAAACGATGGAAGCTTTTCTGTAAGCCTTGACCTTGCTGCAGACCGCGAATATCAGTTCCGCTATCTTTTAGACGGCTGCCGCTGGGAAAACGACTGGAAGGCCGACAAATATATTCCAGCCCCTTTCAGCAATGCAGATAATTCTGTGGTAGTTACTCGCCAGTAATCATATCATCCAGCTTAAAATTCACCAGATTTTCCAGATTCTCAATTTCTTTTATAAAATCAACCAGGCTGAGTCTGTCTGGTGTTTTTGTAGTAAATACAAGTGTAGTCTGATTTTCAGGTTTGTTATATTCAATGTTCATGTCATGAATTATAAAGCCGTATCGAAGCATAATTTCTGACAAGAGATCTTTTTGAATATCAGTTCCAGAAAAGGTGATTGTAAAAAGTTTAGATTTTGCAGCCGGGAAGATTTTCTTTTCCAGACGGTTCATAATAAACAGAACAATTGCCAGGGCCAGCATTGTAAGCAGGGCCGGAACATAAAGGGCAGCTCCGCAGGCAAGTCCTACGGCAGAGGCGGTAAAGATGATTGCGGCAGTAGTAAGGCCACGGATATTAAGACCGTAGCGCATGATTGCACCACCACCAATAAAACCAATTCCCGAAGCAACTCCGGCGGCAATACGGGTTGGGTCGCCTTCTACATTAAAGGCTTCTGCCATGTAAACAGAAAGAATAGAAAGCAGACAGGAAGAAATACTGATTAAAACAAGAGTTCTTATACCAACCGAATGCTGGCGGGACTTTCGTTCAATTCCAAGACAAAAGCCGCATGCAAAGCTTACGGCAATTCGTATTGCGTAATCAGCATATATTTCGTAGTTCATATATTCTCCCACCTAGCGGAATAGAGCAAAGCCGGTTGAAAGCTTACCACCAACCTTATTCCATGCAGTTGCCTGTTTTACTGTTTGAGGATTTTTCATTGCTTTTACAGAATCAAAGGCAGAAACAACCCAGTCGGCAATGCCGTCTTCATTTTTATAAAAATCGTTTGTATAGGCGCATTTTGCAAGAATAACAGAAAGATAGTCGCGGTCGGCTACATTTGTAGAAAAGTTTTCTGCACTTGCACAGAAGGCAGCCTGAGCGGCACTTACAAGAGTGCTTGCAGGTACAAGACCTGAAGTTTTAGAAGACAGCATATCGTATTTAGACGGATATTCTTTGACAAGGAATAAAACAGAAATCTTTTCTTTTCTCTGATCAATTCGTTTTAAAAGCTCTGTTGCGGAAAAAATAAAACCGCTTATCATTGTATCTATTCCGTTAGAAAGATCTTCTGTGCGGTCCAGCTCAAACTGGGTGCAGAAATTAGAAGCATCAAAGTAAAAAACAACTTCATCAAGGGATTCAAGCTTTGTTTCAGCCTTAATAATTACAGAATGAGCCGAAACTGCAGAAGATTTGTTCCAGGTAGTTGCATAAATCTTTTCAGACTCAAATTTTGAAGCATCTGCTTCGGATTTTGCTACACAAAAAACCTGACGACCTGAATCTGCAAGTGCTTCTGCAAAAGCAAGCCCGTCCGGTAAATCTTTTCCAATAAACAGAGTATTAGCCATATTTTGATTATAACACACTATGGCATTGCATTCCATACTATGTTATAATGAAAAACTATGAAAGTTTGGATTAAATATTTGATTGGTGTAGCCCTAGGTGTGCTGGCAGCTTTTATTCTCCCTACAGAAAATGCTGCCTTTGCTAATGCAGTTGCTTTTCTTACAGAGCTTTTTATAAGAGTAGGAAGATATGTGGTTGTTCCACTGCTTTTTACAAGTGCAATTGTTGCTGTAAACAAACTGCGATCATCTAAAATCCTTTTAAAAACTACAGGAATAACCCTTCTTATTATTGTTGCATCGACTTTAATCCTGACTTTAGTAGGTCTTGCTTCCATTCTGATTGTAAAGCTTCCCCGCATTCCTATTACCGTAGACATTGCCACAGAAACCTTCTCGCTCGATGTAAAAAGTTTGATTCTTTCACTCTTCCCATACTCAGGTTTTGAAGCCTTACGCGAAGGTTCTTTCCTTCTGGTTTGTCTTGTTTTTGCCTTCATTATCGGCTGGGAATCTGCTTCGGAAGAAATTGCCTTTAAGCCGGTTTTTGCACTTTCAGATTCTCTTTCAAATCTTTTCTATAACATTGCAAACTTCTTTACAGAAATTATGGCAATTCTGGGGATTGCAATTGTCTGCTATTGGACTATGGATTTCCGCAAGGTAATTGAGCCTGGAATCTATACCCCTATGATTATTATGTTTATTGTAGATTTTGTGATTGTGGCCGGTATCATCTATCCGCTTATTCTTCACTTTGTCTGCCACGACCCTCATCCATACAAGGTTTTGTATGCAAGTATTGCACCGCTCATTCTTTCCTTCTTCAGCGGAGATTCAAACCTCGTAATTCCTCTTGTTAACCGCCATTTGCGCGACAGTCTTGGAATTCGTCGCCGCTGCCGAGGTTATACTTATCCTATGTTTTCAATTTTTGCACGTGGTGGTTCGGCACTGGTAACAAGTATTTCCTTTATTTTAATCTGGCGTTCATATTCAAGTTTGAGTATGCCGGTATCTGATATTCTCTGGATTTTTGGTCTTTCATTTGGTCTTTCATTCCTGCTTGGAGGAATTCCTGCCGGTGGAGCCTTTGTTCTGCTTACAATTCTTTGTTCAAAATATGCCCGTGGCTTTGAAACAAGCTTTTTGCTGCTTAAGCCTGCTTCTATGATTATCTGTTCTTTTGCGGCCTTGTTCGACACACTTACCGCAATGGTTGGAAATTATATAGTAGCAGTCAAAACAAAGAATATTGAACATCATTCAATTACACATTTTATTTAAGTGTTGTTTTTTTCAAAATATGAGATATAATATCAAAGATTAGATAGAGGTGTGCTTTGGGTATTTCTGTAAACGACATTGTAACTGGACGAAAAACTTTCTTCATCTTACCCGATACCTCATTAATGCCTGAATCTTATCTCGAAGATTATTTCGCCTTAGGCTATGAATGTTATTATGTTCCTTTTGACAAGCGTGTTAATATCAAAAAAAAGGTAAAGGTAATAACATCTCTTTTCAAAGATTTAATCATCTTCTTTAATATCGATTACAATCTCCCGAATTTTGACTGGGATGATTTTATCTACGAATATATCCACGAATATAACAATGCCTCTTCTGTAGGTATTATGTACGCAAAACGCCAGACAAAGGCAGAAAAATCCTTAATTGAGCGTAAATACCTTTATGAAATGGGAATACGCTGCGGTTGTATTCAGCTTGAATATCAGAAGGCCCATAATTTTGACCTTGTTGCAAAGATTCTGTATGCAAATCAGGCACAGGGAAGGCGTAAGACAATCCGTGCTCTCTGTACTTCTGCCTGTACCTATACATATACATATGGTCAGTTCAAAGATTCTATGACGGGTGTTTTGCAGGATATAAGCCTTTCTCATTTTACAATTCTTGTTAGTGGTGTAGGGCTTGAAATTAAGCTTTATGAAAAGCTTTCTGATATCCACTTTAATATTCGCGGCTTCCTTTTCCGTTCAGACGCTGTTCTTGTAATGGAACGACCTATAAACGGAGATATGCTTTATGTTTTTGCTTTTGTAAATTCTGCCGGAACCAGCGGGCTTGACGACAGAACTCGAGGACTTCTTGTTCCGTCACTTTATAAACTCCTGTCTGTAAACTGTAATGCTATTCTGGATCAGATGTATGAGCAGATGAACGAAGCAGAAAAGGTTGATGAACTTGAATCCGTAGACAGCGAAAAAACTATCGAAGTTTCAGACGACGACATCTTGTAGACATTACCGTCATTGCGAGCGAAGCAATCCAATACTTGCCCGCCGTTCCCATTTTCACTACAATTACTCCCACTATGGAATTTACACAAGAAACTATCGACGCACTTTCAGTTAATGAAGTGGAAATTATGAAAAAAATCGCTGCAGAGCTTAATATCCGCGTGCAGCAGGTGAGTGCTGTTATCAGCCTGGTTGAGGAAGGATGTACAATTCCTTTTATCAGCCGTTACCGCAAGGAAAAGCATGACAATCTTGATGAGGTTCAGGTTCGCGACTGTGACCACCTCTATAAATCATATCATAACCTTGAAGACCGCCGCCTTGAAATTGTAAAAGGCATTTTTGCTCAGGGAAAGCTTACAGAAACTCTTTACAATGCCGTAATGTCGGCAACAACAATGACTGCCCTGGAAGATCTCTGGGCTCCCTTCAAGAAAAAGAAGAAGACCCGCGGTATGCTTGCCGCAGAAAAGGGCCTTGAACCTTTGGCTGATTTTATTTTAGCTGATAATGATGACGCTGCCTGCGAGAAGGAAGCTGAAAAGTTTATTAAAACTGATAATGAAGACCCGGCTTTGAATGTGGAGTCGGCTGCCGACGCCCTTGCCGGTGCAAAAGACATCATAGCAGAGCGCGTTTCCCAGGAAACTTCTAACCGCGAAGCTGTTCACGACCTTTATATGAGAACCGGTACTATTAAGACAAAGGGTATTGTTCCTGAAGGACAGGATGCCGCTGTTGCAGAAAATACTTCTACTTACAAAATGTACTGGGATTACTCAGAGCCATTGAACGAGGTTAAGCCTCACCGCATTCTTGCTATTAACCGCGGCGAGCGCGAAGGTGCCCTTGAAGTTACTATTGATGTTGATGTAGATGCAGCAATTGCTGATTTGCAGCGCCGTGCAGACATTCATAATAGCTATCATAAAGACGCTATTGAAGATGGCGTTGTTCGTCTCTTGTCGCCTGCCGTTGTGCGCGAAATTCGCAGCGACGAAGCAGACGAAGCTGACGTTCACGGAATCGGTATTTTCAGCGAAAACCTCAAGAACCTTTTGATGACTCAGCCAATCAAGGGAAGCCGTGTTCTTGGTGTTGACCCTGGTATCCGTACTGGTACAAAGTGTGCTGCTCTCGACGAAACAGGTAAGTACCTTGGTTACTTTAAGTTCTTCCAGGTTACAGACCCGGACGGCTCTTACAAAATGATTAACGACGCCATCGACAAGTACGACATTCAGGTTGTTGCAGTTGGTAACGGAACCGGCAGCCAGGAAGTTCAGGCTATTGTAAGCAAGGTTATCAGCGATAACTATAATGATGTTGTTTACACAGTAGTTGATGAATCTGGTGCTTCTGTTTACTCTGCAAGTGATATTGCCCGCGAAGAATTCCCTAATCTGGATCTTACAATCCGTGGTGCCATCTCTATGGGCCGCCGCCTTCAGGATCCGCTTTCAGAACTCGTTAAAATCGACCCTAAGGCAATTGGTGTAGGTCTTTATCAGCACGATGTAAATCAGAAAAAACTTGCTGAACAGCTTGATGAAGTTGTAGGTTCGGTTGTAAACAACGTTGGAGTAAACTTGAACACAGCTAGCTACTCACTTTTGAAGTACGTTTCCGGCATCAACGCCACAACAGCAAAGAAAATTGTTGCCTATCGCGACCAGAACGGCAAAATCAAGAGCCGCGAAGACCTTAAAAATGTTCCAGGTCTTGGACCTAAGGCCTTTGAGCAGTGCGCCGGCTTCCTTAAGATTGCAGAAAGCTCTGACCCGCTCGATAACACCTGGGTTCACCCTGAAAACTACGACGCAGCCCGCGAAGTTCTTCCATATATTCAGAAGAAAGAAAAGGTTCCTGCAGACTTAATCAAAAAGCTTGCAGAAAAATATAACATCGGCGAAACAACCGTCCGCGACATTGTAGACGAGCTTCAGAAGCCAAACCGCGACCCTCGCGACGGCTATCCGGCTCCAATCATGCAGAAGGGAGTTTTGCAGTTCGAAGACCTTAAAGAAGGCATGAAGGTAACCGGAAAAATCAAAAATGTAGTTGATTTTGGTGCCTTTGTTGATATCGGATTGCATGAAACCGGCCTTGTTCACCTTAGTGAGCTTTCAGACAGCTTCGTAGAAAACCCAATGGACGTTGTTAAAGTTGGTGATGTTCACGAGTTTACTATTATTGAACTGGACCGCGACCGCCGCCGTATTGCCCTTTCTCTTAAGAGTGATGCAGCAAGTCGTGCAGGTACTGGACAGAAGAGTTCTGTCCGCCGCGACAGTCCTCGCGACGGAGCCTCTGGCAGTGGAAGTGGCACAGGCCGCCGTGTAGTTGTTGTAAAGAAGGGAAATTCACCTTCAAAGGGTGGTTTCGATACAAACGCTTCGCGTTCACTCAACCACCGTTCAGACCGTGATGATGACGGCATGAGCTACAATCCTTTTGCGGCTTTTTTCAACAATAAAAAGTAGCAAAAAAAAACATCTAAAAGTGTTCTTTTTTCGTGCCTTATGTGTTATAATCCATAGGCACGAGAGAGGAGTACAATTTAAAAATACAAAAAGTCTTTTTAATTTAATCCTAAAATAGTTATATCTATAAGAGAGTTTTCCGCAGAAACTGCGGTTTCAGGAGGTGTCTTATGAAAAAAATAGCGAAAGCTATAATTTCTATGGGCGTTGTTATGGCATTTGCCGGTTGTTCCTGGCAGATTCCACAGACTGTAGCTGTAAAAACAGAAGCAGATTACAGTTTTTCTTTAGGTAATTTTACAAATGACCTTGATGAAAGCATGGATAAAGATTCTATGCTGGGTAATTCGGACGGAGTTGCAAACGTTGCAAAGTACGATTATTTCCCTGGAAAAATCGATAAAAATACCCAGCATTATCTGCTGGATTTAACAGTACTTGATGCTACGGTAGTTGATAAAAAAAATTTGCCAGCTGCAATCAAGTCAGCATCAGGAGTTTATTCAGGAGGAGCTTCAGGAAAAGAAGTTATTGATGTTACAGTAGATTCAGAATATACACATAAAACTGTAGGTCTAGATTTTAATCCGTCAACAATTCTTGTTGATATGGCTTCTTCGATGGGTAATGATCTGGAAGGAAAGATAAAATTTGCTACAGTTCCAATGTATTTATATTGTGTTATGCCTGAAGGACTGGATGCAAATGTAGAATTGAAAATGTTCTATGGTACAAAAGCCGATACCCCAGTTCCACTCACTTCTACAGAAGAAATTTTTAACTCTAGCATAGAGAATAAACCTAAGCCTGCTTTTCAGATGGAAGATAATACAGTAATTACAAATTTTGACAATACATCTTATGTAAACAAAGTTTTTGTTACTGACTATTTGAATATACAGAATATTCCGGAAGAGTCACAGCTGTGTATTTCTTATAAATTGTCTGATGTAAAAGCTAAACGAGGTTTTGATGTTGGAGCTGCAAATTCTAATGGTATTGCCATCAGAATTTACGCCGTAATCGATCTTCCTCTGTACTTCACAGTTCTCGAAGATGTTGCAATGGACGTAAATAAGATGTCTGGCGGCTCAGAAGAAGCAGCTGAAGCAACAGAAAACAGCAACGATGCTGTGACAGAAACAAAAGAAAATGAATTCTCTAAATATCTGAATGTTATGGATGCAGTTTCATTCAAATATATTATTTATAATCTTCCGCTTTATTCTTCGGCAGGTATGTCACTTGGAATCGACCTTGTTGGTGACGGCAATTATGAAAGAGGAACTGAAATAAAGTTTGTTGAAAAAGGCAAGAATATTACAGAAGATGATAAGAGTGTTATGGAATTGAAGCAGACTACAATTCAGAGAATGAAGGCTGCATCTCAAATCAATCCTAACTTTAAGATTTTTATCAATAAAGATTCACGATTCTCAATTCCTCGTGAAAAGAAAATTGATATGAATATCGAAATCGGTTTTACAACTAATGGAACTGTTCAGGTAAAATAAGGGGGTAGGATATGAAAAAATTACTTGCTTGTATATTTGCAGTTTCAGTTATCACTACAGCTGCCTTTTCAAAGAACTTCTTCTCTCAGCGCTTTTTTGAAGTAAAAGTTGGAGCTGAGGCTGATTTTTCTAATAACCTTTTTGGCCTCAACGATTTTCTGAAGAAGGATCTTGTTGTCGATCTTAGAAAAATTGCTAATGAATGTCCTGACAGTGGATTTAATATCCGTGCAGATGCTCAGCCTTCTTTAGCTTTCAACATCAATATCAGAGATATTCATGTAGGATTTTCTACAGGTTCAGAAATATATTCTAGCATGACTGTTGGAGACGATCTTTTTGATTTCCTTGGTTATGGTAATACCATTGGCGAACCTATGGATTTTTCTTTCAAAACAGATGCTGATATATTTGCTTTTTCAAAGGTTGACGTAGGCTTCAGACTTGGAAAGTTTAAGATTAATGTTCAGCCGGCTGTATTCCTGCCACTCCTTTCAATTCGTGACAGTGGAGGAACTATAAATGTCGTTAATGATTCAGACGGAAACCTCTTTGTAAATATGAATACAAACATGACTGTTTATTCTATTTCTGACTTAGAGTCAAGAGATGGAGAGATTTCGCTTGATTCTACACAGCTGTCTACAGCACTGGCAAGAGGCTATGGATTTGATATTGGTGGTGGAGTTTCATATCAGTTGACTGGTACCCTTGCTCTTGAGGCAACCTGCCGCATTCCTCTTATTCCTGGACATCTGTATCACAGAGCTGATATTCAGCAGGGATCAGGATACGTTATGAAGTTTACAGATTTTGGCAGCTCTGAAAGCAACAAATCAGACACTGTTGTTACAAATGAAGAGTCTGATCTTGCTGTAACTCGTCCGCTTAAGTTGAATATTTATGCAGACAAGAATCTTCTTGGTTCATTGTTTACAGCCCGTGCAGGTGCCGGTTTTGGCGTACGCAGACCATTCAGCGACAGTGCAGCATTCTATCCTGAATACTACCTTGGAATTAATCTTAATCTTATTAATATCTTAAAGGTTGGAGTTTCAACAGAGTATACAGATCAGATCTTTATTCATCAGTTTGGTACTACTTTGAATGTTCGTGTATTCCAGCTTGATCTTGGTATTTCGACACAGTCTTCAAACTTCATAAAGAGTCTGTCAGTAGCAGGTATCGGCGTATATACTTACGTAACTATGGGATTCTAGTAAAACTTTAAGTCCTGTTACTCACATAAAAAAAACACCTGGCCAACGGGATGATGTTGTCCAGGTGTTTTTTTTATTCCGTAACAGGCCTTAAACATTTGTGTGTTCCCATAGTTACGTAATCAATTCGTCAATTAAGCGGGAGGGGGTGGATACATTGACTCAAATCCTCGCATATTATAAAATAATTTACTTATATTTATTTAAGAGGACTGAAGATGTTTAAAATTATTGAAAAAAAACAGCTTTCTGCCGGTGTATTTTATATGAAGGTTACTGCTCCTGAAATTGCACGCAACCGCAAGGCAGGACAGTTTGTTATCGTTCAG